>WNEZ01001024.1_pt1 | contig 24091 bp, 19 predicted proteins | sample 5400521 | NCBI WGS metagenome assembly WNEZ01 (sample SAMN13153339, study PRJNA577476) | soil metagenome | isolation source: 120 cm saprolite under Douglas fir tree site 2 hole 1 replicate 1 | place: USA:California | collected 2015-04-18
GGCGATGCGGAAACTGCTCGCGGCGATCTACAGCGTCGCCAAACACCGGCGTCCCTTCGTTCCCCACGTCACCCTGCTCGAAGTGCCGACGTGAAGAACACGCTTGACCGACGACACGGTATCTCGAAGGTCGCCGCCAGGGCACCCCGCGCCACCGACCGGGTCCCGGGGTCGCCCTCGGACCCCGGGCGGCCGAGATTCGCCGCGTCGTGCAGCGGCGGCGGGGCGCCCCGCGGGCGATCTCTGCGCGGCGACGCACCGCTGGACCGGGAGCCGTCAGGTCACGCGCCGCGCAGGGTGAGCCCGCGGGGTGCTCCGCCGCCGCCACCGCCGCACGAAACGAGCGTCAGAGTCCCCGGGCGGGAGCGAAGCGCGCGACGAAGTGCTCGCAGGTGCGGCGCATGCCGCTGGCGAAGTCCACCTTGGGACGGTAGCCGAGGAGCCGCTCCGCCTTGCCGATGTCGGCGAGCGTGTGGCGGACGTCGCCGGCGCGGGGCGGGGTGTGCGCGCGCGGGAGCTTCCGGCCGAGGAAGTCGCCGATGGCCTCGGCGATGGCGATGAGCGAGTGGCGCGTGCCGCAGGCGACGTTGAAGACCTCGCCCGACACGCCCGGCGCCGCCATGGCGAGCAGGTTCCCCTCGACCACGTTGTCGATGTAGGTGAAGTCGCGCGATTGCTCGCCGTCGCCGTGTACCTCGAGCGGCTCGCCGGCCAGCGCCTGCGCGAGGAAGCGCGGGATCACCGCCGAGTACTTCGACTCCGGGTTCTGGCGCGGCCCGAAGACGTTGAAGTAGCGGAGGCTCACCGTCTCGAGCCCGTAGAGGCGGGCGAAGGTCTGGCTGTAGTGCTCGGCCGCCAGCTTGGAGACCGCGTACGGCGAGATGGGCCGCGTGGGTAGCGTCTCGATCTTGGGGAGCGCCGGGTCGTCGCCGTAGACCGACGACGAGGAGGCGTAGACCACGCGCTTCACGCCCGCGTCCCGGCAGGCGAGCAGCAGCACCAGGGTGCCGGTCACGTTCACCTGATTGGAGCCGAGCGGGTCGTCCACCGAGCGCGGCACGGAGCGCAGCGCCGCCTGGTGGAACACGCCGTCCACGCCCGACACCGCGCGACGCACCGTCGCCGCGTCGCGCAGATCGCCCTCGACCACCTCGACGGCGTGCTGCGCGTCCAGGTTCTCGCGCCGGCCGGTCGAGAAGTCATCCAGCACGCGCACGCGGTCGCCGCGGCGCACCAGCGCGTCCACCACGTTGGAGCCGATGAAGCCGGCCCCGCCGGTCACCAGGTAGTGCTCGCTCACGGTGAGGGGACTCTACGCAACGGGACGGGGGAGTCGCAAGCAGCGATGCATTTGCCGCCCGCCGGGCGCGGTGTTAGCACGATCGGGTCGACCCGCGTCGTGCTCGCGCGCCCGCTAACGCTCGCCCTCGTCCTCGCCGCCCGCGCGTCGTGGGCGGGCGGCACCCCGCTCGCCGTGCCGCTCGCGGTGGAGGAGACTGCCGGTGTCTCCCGCCGAGCCTGGCCCGCGAGCGCCGGCGTGCCCTTGCCGCGCGGGCGCGTGCGCCGCGCCGAGGCGCTCTGGCTCGCTGCGTCCGACGGGCGCGCCGTGCCGCTCCAGACGCGCGTCCTCGAGCGCTGGTCCGACGGCAGCGCGCGCTGGCTCCTGCTCGACTTTCTGGCCGACGTCGAGGCGGGCAAGCTGGCGCGCTACACGCTGCGCGACGGCGAGGCGCGGGCACCCGCCGTCGGCCCCCGCGTCCGCCTCGAGGTCGGCCGCTACGACGCCCGCGTCATCGACACGGGCGCGCTCCGCGTGACCGTACCGGCGCGCGGCGGGGCGCTCCTCGCCGAGGTGGTGGCGGGCGCGACGCGTCTCGCGGGGCCCGTCGAGCTGCCCGCGCTCGGCGTCGACGGCGCCCCGGGCGGGCAGCCCACCTGCGAGCGCCCGAGCGTCGAGACCGAGGGCCCGGTGCGCAGCGAGCTGCTGGTCGCCGGCCGCTACCCGGCAGGCATGGCCTGGGAGGCGCGCATCGCCGCCTTCGCTGGCCAGCGCTTCCTTCGCCTCCAGCTCACGGTGACGAACCTGGGCGAGCCCCACTACGCCGCGGTCAACTCCCTTCTCCTGGCCGTACCCGGGCGCTTCACCAGCGGCGCGTTCGGCATCGACGGCGGCCCGCGCCCGCTCGCCTCGCTCGAGCCGCCGCACGAGCTGGTGCAGACCGACGCCACGCCCGCCCTCCTCGACGGCGCCCGCGCGGGCAAGCGCGCCGACGGCTGGGCCACGGCGCGCGGCGAGGACGGCGCGGTGACGATCGTCGCGCCATGGTTCTGGGAGGAGTACCCGAAGGCGCTCCGCGTCGGAGTCGACCACCTGGCGATCGATCTCTTCGCCGGCCGCGAGGCGCCGCTCCAGTTCGGCACGGGAGCCGCCAAGACGCACGAGCTCTGGCTCGCACTCGAGCCCGCGGACGGTGGCTCGTCGCCGGCGGAGCTCGCGGCGGCGCTCGACGCCCCGCTCGTCGCCCTCCCCCCCGCGGCGTGGATCGTCGAGAGCCGCGCGCTGCCCAACGCGCTCGACCCCGACGGCCCCGGCGCGCGCGACTTCCTCGCCCGCCTGGCGACCGCCCACGCGGGCTACCGGAAGAACGTCGAGCGCGAGCGCTGGGACGACGGGCCGCCCGTCCCCTGCGAGGAGCGCACCGAGGAGCACCCGCGCGTCGGTCTCTACGGCGTCTTCAACTGGGGCGACTGGCAGTTCCCCGGCTACCGCGACCACACGCGCGGCTGCGACGGATGGGGGAACCTCGAGTACGATCTGCCGCAGGTGCTGGCGCTCGCCTGGGCGGCGACCGGGAGCCGCAGCTTCTGGGACGGCCTGGGGCCCGCCGCGCGCCACTACCGCGACGTCGACATCATCCACCACGCGCCCGGCCATCCCGAGTGGGTGGGGATGAACCACCCGCACAAGGCGCTGCACTTCGCCTTCGAGTCGCCGGAGACGATCGACCTCGGGCACACCTGGACCGAGGGGCTGGTCAGCTACCATCGCCTGACCGGCGACGTGCGCGCGCTCGCCGCCGCGCGCGGCATCGCCGACGCGCTGGCGGGCAAGGTCGCGCGCGCCCGCAACCCGCGCCAGTTCGGCTGGCCGATGCTCGCGTTGGTCGCGGTGTACGACGCGACCGGCGAGCGGCGCTACCTGGACGCGGCGCGGGCGTACGCCGACGCCGGCACGCGCCGCTTCCATCCCACGCCCGCCTCGGGCGACTGGAAGATGGGCATCCTTGCCGACGGCGTGGCGGCCGTGGATCGGGCCGGCGGCGACGCGCGTTTCCGCCCCTGGCTCGTGGCCTACGCCGACGCGCTGGTCGGGAGCTCCGGCCGCTTCGCCGACCCGCGCTACGCGCTGCCGCTCGGCCAGCTCTACGCCGAGACCGGCGACGCGCGCTACGAGCGCGTCGCGCTCGCCACCGTGCGGGACATGAAGATCGGCGAGTGGGGGAAGCCGCTGGCGGCCAACGGTCGAACAGGCTTTCGCATCCTTGCGCCCCTGGCGGAGCGGACAGGCCTCCGCCCCTCGCCCTCGCCTCCGTCACAGCCCAAACGTCCCGCGCCCGAGGTCAAACGCGGCCGCGACGCTCCTCGTCCGGAGTCGGGGAGCGTACGGCGACGACAGTCACCGTCGCGATGAGCTCCTCGCCCGCGCCGGGCGGGTTGAAGTCGGCGCGGATCTCGCCCTCCCCGATCTCGAGCAGGCGGAAGCGGAGCGCGCGGCCGTCGGGCGCCTTCAGGCGGTACTCGCTCCCGACCTGGAGCTTCAGGTCGGGCGGCAGGCGGTCGCGCGGCACGGGGCGCACCAGCTCGGCCCGCCAGGTGCCGTATGCCTCGTCGGCGGGGATGCGCAGCTCGCGCGTCTCGCCCGCCCGCATGCCCCCGATCCGCTCCTCGAGCGCGGGGAAGAGCTGGCCCCCGCCGACCAGGAGCGCGATCGGCCCGCAGCCGCCGGTCGAGTCGACCAGGCCGCCGCTCGCCAGCCGCACCGTGTACTCGAGGGTGACGACGCGGCCGCTCGCGACCTCCATCACGCCGCCCCCCGAGCCAGCTGGCGCACGATCGAGACGAGCAGGTCCGGCGCGCCCGTCGAGCCGCCCTTGGTGATCACCGCCAGCCCGGCGTAGGCGCCGGCCATGAGACGCGCCCGGACGACCAGCGGGCAGAGCCGGCTCTCGAGCCAGAGCGGCGGCAGGCCGAGTCCCTCGAGCACCTGGTACGCGGTCTCGCCGCCCACCAGGACGAGGCTGGCGGGGCGCACGCGCGCGAGCGTGGTGAGCGCCGCGCGGCGCAGCGCCGCGAGCACGCTCGCGCTGCCCTCCACCGAGGGGACCGCCGGAGGGATCAATGCGGGTGCCGCCACGCCCGACGCCAGCGCGCGCGCCGCCTGCGCGCCGGCCCACTCCGCACCCGCGAGGCTCGCCACCTCGATCGGCTGCACCAGCCGGCGCTCCGCGGCGCGCTCCACCTGCCGGCGCGTCGCTGGGTGCGCGCTGCCTGCCACCACCAGCACGCCGTCGCCGAAGAGCGCGGCCGGACCCGCCGGACGGACGGCGCGGCCCGCCTGCTCGGTGCCGAGCACGCGGCGGAGAGCGCGCGCGAGCCCGGTCGAGCCGACCAGCAGGAGCGGCCGCGCGCGCAGGAGGAGCGTGCGCACGGCGCGCTCCAGGTCGGCGTCGGTCTCCGCGTCACACACCAGGACGCCACCGCCCGCCGCGCGCGCGCGCTCGACTTCCGCCCCCATGTCGCCGCGCACGGCCGCGATCTCGATGAGCGCCGCGCGCCGCCGGCCGGTCGCCGCGAGCGCGGCGGATACGCTGGCGTCGCGGATGGGATGGTGCGGATCGCGCGCGAAGGCCGTCTCGTTGACCGGGACGCCGCCGATCATCTGACGCCCCGCGAGCGTGGTGCGCCCGACCTCCGGGATGGCGGGCAGCACGAACGCTTCCTCCACGCCAAGCGCGTCCATGGTGGCGTCGATCTCGGCGCCGAGCGGGCCGCGCAGTCCGGTGTCGATCTTCTTCAGCACCAGGCCCGCCCAGCCCGGGCCGACATCGGTGAGCGCCGCCGCCACCCGGGGCGCGGCGTCGGCCGGCGCGAGCGTCCGGCTCTGCGTGTTGCGCACGTAGATCGCCCCGCGCGGCCCGGGCGTGCGGCTCTCGAGCGCCGGCTGCACCACGACGCCCCCCGGCCCCGGGAGGAGCTCGGCCCCGACGTCGCAGGCGCCGGTCAGGTCATCGGCGAGAACGCGCAACGCATCCATATATGTCGTCGTCAGGCGAGGAGAACGGCGCGGGCGGGCGCCCCGTCGAGCTCCGGGAACTTGAGCGGCAGGCAGACGAGCGTGTAGCGGCCGGGCTCCACGGCGCGCAGGTCGAGGCCCTCGATCACGAACACGCCCGCGCCGAGGAGCCGGTGGTGCACGGGAAAGCGGTCGCTGCCGAAGCGCTCGATCGACAGGTAGTCCATGCCGACCGCGCGCACGCCGCGGGCGACCAGGAGGTCGGCGGCGTCCTCGGTGAGGTACGTGAAGTCGCGCTGGAACTCGGGCTCCGCCCAGCGCCACGAGTTGTCCGTGCGGCAGAGGAGGATGTCGCCGGCGCGCAGCTCCACGCCCGCCAGCGCCGCCGCGTCGATGGCCGCCCGGCCGCGGAGGTCGGCGACCAGCGCCTCGCCGATCATGCGGTCGAGGGCCACGTCGCCCAGGCGCGGCCCGCCGGCGAGGAAGTGGTACGGCGCGTCCACGTGCGTGCCGGTATGGCTCCCCATGGTGAGCAGCGAGAGGTTGCAGACGTCGCCCCCGGCGATGCGCCGCACCGGCTCCACCTCGAGGATCGGGTCGCCCGGGTAGACGTGCATGCCGCGCGCGTTGGGGACCGAGATGTCGATCACGCGCCGGCGCGCGGGGAGCGCTGCGTGCGCGATCGCGATGCGGGCCGTGTACTCGGCCAGGTCGGCGACGTCGCACGCCTGCTGCACCGACGCGCCCCAGGCGATGATGCCGTGGCGGGCGAGCAGCATCACCTGCGTGTCGGCGGCTGCGGTCGCGACCGCAGCCGCCACGCCCTCGGCCAGCTCCTTCGAGCCCGACGACGCCGCGGGCACGACGGGCGTGTGGTGCAGGCGCTCCTCGGAGGTGACGGTCATGAGCGGGATCGGCTCGCCGCGGATGCCGAAGGCGATCGCGTGCGGCGGATGGAGGTGGACCACCGCGCGCGTCGCCGGCCGCGCCGCGTAGATCGCCGTGTGCATGAGCGATTCCTTGGACGGCTTGTAGCGCTCCGGGCCGGCCAGCTTCCGCCCCGCCAGGTCGATGGTCACCAGGTCGTCCGGCCCGGTGTCGCGCAGCGCGACGCCGCTCGGCGTGACCAGGAACGTGTCCGTGTCGGCGATGCGTGCCGAGATGTTGCCGCCCGCCGCCGACACCAGGCCGCGGTCCCAGGTGATGCGGCAGAAGCGCGCGATGATGTCTCGCAACATCAGGCCGCCCTCCCGTACGCGGCCGCGAGCCCGGGCTCGGCGGCGCCGCGGCGACGGGTCGCGATCTCGGCCGCCACGCGGATCGCTTCCAGGAGGTTCCGATGATCGGCGACGTTCTTGCCCGCGATGTCGAACGCGGTCCCGTGCCCGGTCGAGGTGCGGATGAGCGGCAGCCCGACGAGCAGCGTCACCACCGTGCCGAAGCCGAGGAGCTTGACCGCCATCAGCCCCTGGTCGTGGTAGAGGGCGAGGGTCAGGTCGAAGGCCCCGTCGCGGGCCTTCAGGAAGACCGTGTCCGCCGGGAACGGCCCCTGCGCGTCGATGCCGCGCGCGCGCGCGGCGGCGATCGCGGGCACGATCTCGTCACGCTCCTCGTGACCGAAGGCGCCCTCCTCGCCGGCGTGCGGGTTCAACCCCGCGACCGCGAGCCGCGGCCGGGCGATGCCCAGGTCGCGCAGCGCCGCGTCGGCCAGCACCAGCCGGTCGAGGACGCGGTCCCGGCGCACGTAGTCGCACACCGCGCGCAGCGCCATGTGGTTCGTGAACAGCATGAGACGCATCGTGCCGAGGAGGAGCAGCATCGCCGGCCGGCTACCCGTCAGCTCGCCCAGGATCTCCGTCTGCCCTTCGTAGCGGTAGCCGGCGGCGTGCATCGCCTCCTTGTTGAGCGGGGCCGACACCATGGCATCGATCTCGCCCGCGAGGGCCAGGCGCCCGGCCTCGCGCGTGTAGTGGACGGCGGCCGCCCCGAAGGCGGGCTCGACCTCGCCCCAGCGGTGTCGCGCCACGTCGGCGTTGCGATAGTCGATCAGCTCGATCGTGCCCGGGCGACCCTCGGCCTCGGCCGGCCGGGTGATGGTCCTGATCGGGGGCCGGACGCCGGTCGCGTCCATCGCCCGCTCGAGCACGCGCGCGTCGCCGAGCACGAGCGGGATGCAGGACGCCGACGCGCCGGGGTCGGCGAGCGACTTGACCGTGATCTCGGGACCGATGCCCGCCGCGTCCCCCATGGTGATCGCGACCCGTGGCCGGAACTCCATTGCGTTCACTCCGTCGGCGCGGCGACCGGCACTCCGGTCGGCGCGCTCGCCTCGGGATCGGTGCGGGCGGCGCGCCGCGCCGCCAGCACGTATCGATAGATCGCCTCGATGCGCTCGAGCACCCCGTCCCACGCCCGGCCGTCCTCGACCGCCCGGCGGGCTGCCGCGCCGAGCCGGGCGCGGGCGCCCGCGTCCGAGAGCATCTCGATCACCGCGGCGGCGAACGCCATCTCGTCGCCGTCGGGGACGACCCGGCCGGTGACGCCGTCGCGCAGGCCCTTCGCCGAGCCGGCCGAGGCGACGATCGCCTTGCCGGCGGCCATGTAGTTGAGGAGCTTCATCGGAAAGCCGGAGCGCTCGGCGCGCGGCGAGACCGCCACGTCGGCCGCCTCGAGCCGGGCACGGACCTCATCGTAGGACGCGGCGCGCACGATCTCCACCCCGGGGCCGGCGACCCGCCGGAGCGCCCCTGCCGCCGCGTGCGTCACGAGCACGAGCCGCGCCGCGGGTACCGCCATCCGCACGCGGACGAAGCTGCGCAGGAGGAAGTCCAGGTTCTGGTAGCCGTCCAGGTTGCCGGCGTAGCACACGAGCCCGCGCGAGCCGGCGTGGGCCCGATGGCTCTCCGCCTCCCCCGGCACGGCGGCCGGCGCGATGCAGGCGAGGCCGCTCTCGGCGACACCACGGCGGCGCAGGATGTCGCACAGCTCCTCGGTGACCGCGATGCAGAAGTCCGCCCGTCGCGGCACGTGCGTGTCGAGCAGGAGCCCCAGGCGGTGCGCCAGCCAGCGCACCGGGCGCGCGCGGAAGTAGAGCGGCAGCTCCTCGGCGAGCGCGTTGTGGCCGTGGTAGACGACCGGGCGGCCCGTCAGGCGAGCGACCAGGAGGCCCGCGATCGCTGCCTCGTAGTTGTGCGCGTGGATCAGGTCGATCGCCTCGCGGCACACCGTGCGCCAGAGCCGGACCACCAGCGCGACGTCGCGCGCGATGCGCCCGGGACGGGGCCCGGGCTTGCCGCCCGGCACCGCACCGTAGGTGACGAGATGGACGGCGTGCCGGCGGGCGCGGAGCCCGGCGGCGAGCTGCCGCACCAGCACCTGCGAGCCACGGAGGTCGGAATACGGACCCGCACAGACGAGAGCGACGCGCATCAGATCCCGGGCTCCAGGTAGCCGAGGGCGGCGAGCCGCGCCTCGAGGTCGCGCGTCTCGGCGCCGTCGAAGGGACGCGGCGCGTGCTCGCCGGGCGGCGCCGGGTCGGCGGCGAAGCGCGGGCTCGCCTCGAGCGCCCTCCCGAGCGGCCGCCCGTCCAGGCCCTCCGGCACCGGGAGGTCCGCGAGCGCGAGTAGCGTCGGGAGCACGTCGACGATCTCGGCGGAAGGCAGCTCCCCCACCGGATGCACGCCCCGGCCGGCCAGGACGAAGAGACCGTCCGGGCGGTGGGCGCCGTTCATCCCGCGTCCCTTGCCCCCGCCGTGCTCGGCGGGCGTCAGGCGGCGGAGCGCCGGGCCGGGCCCCGCGCTGCGCAGGCACGACGGGCTGTAGCCGTCCGCGAGCGCCAGCTCGAGCAGCAGGTCGGGCGCGCGCGGGGCGAAGGGCCCCGCGTACAGCTCCTCGCGCCGCCACACGCGCGCGACCAGCGGGCGGCCCGCCTCGTCACGCCATGCTGCGAGCGCCGCCGCGACGCGCTCGCGAGTCGCCGTGTACGCGGCCGGCTCGACCACGCCCTCGGGCTCCCGGCCGCGGAGGTTCAGCCACACGCTCGGGTGGTAATCGAGCTCCTCGGAGAAGGCGGCGGTACACGCCCAGTCGATCCCGGACAGGCGGTGCATGCCCTCCAGGCGGCCGGCGGCCGCGGGCATCCGGCGGACGAGTGCGCCCTGGAGGCGCGGCGGCACGGCGCGCAGCGCCGCGGCGCGCACCAGGCGCGCGACGCGGCCCGTCGCCGCCGGACGGAAGGCGAGGAGCCCGCACTCGGCGAGCCGCCGGTTCAGGTGAACGACCCGATCGCTCGCGCCACCGCTCCCGTGATCGGAGACGATCGCCACCGCCGTGTCGCGCGGCGCGGCGGCCAGCAGCACGCCGACGGCCTTGTCGAGGGCCTCGTAGACGCGCGCGATCGCGCCGGCGAACGGGCCCGGCGCGTGGCGCGGCGAGCGCGGGTCGTGGAAGCGCCAGAAGTGGTGCGCGACGGTGTCCGACTCGCCGAACACGACCATGAGCGCGTCCGGACGCTCGCGCGCGAGGAGCCAGGTCGCCAGCCGCGCGCGGCGCTCGACACCGTCGAGCAGCCGGGCGAGCGCGTCGGCATGCCACCCGGGGCCCGTCGTCACCTCCTGGAAGTCGGCGAACGGCACGCGGCCGACGACGCGCTGGATGTCGCGCCAGAGCGCCGGGGGGTGCACGAACGAGCCGTCGATCGCGGTCGCGAGCGGGCTGTCGAAGCCGCTCACCATGACGCCGTGCACGGGCTCGGGCGGATAGGTCGCCGGCACGGTGAGCACGACGACCCGCCGCCCCGCCGCCGAGAGCCGCGTCCACAGCGCCGGTACCTGGCGGAAGCTCCCGTTCACGAAGCGGACACGGTAGGTGCCCGGGACGCGCTCGGTGAAGTCGAGGACGCCGTGGCGTCCCGGGTTCACGCCGGTCGCGAGCGAGGTCCAGGCCGGGAAGGTCGCGGCGGGAACGGTCGAGCGGAGCGCGCCCCACGCGCCGGCGTCCATCAGCCGCTTCAGGACCGGGAGGCGGCCCGCGGCCGCCCACGGGCGGACGAGGTCGAGCGTCGCGCCGTCGAGGCCGACCACCAGCAGGTGCGGCACGCTCACTCCTGGATGTAGCCGAGGGCCTTCAGGCGCGCCCTGGTCGCCGGATCCATCTGTCCCGGCTCGGTCGCCCCCGAGTGCTCCCGCGCCTTGAGCACCGATCTGCCGAGCTCGGCGCGCATGCCGTCCGCGGCGGGCGAGCTGGCGATCACGTTCCGCTGCTCGCCCGGGTCGCGGGGCAGCTCGTAGAGCTCCTCGGGCGCCAGGCCGCGCGGGTTGCCCTCGTTGGCCGTGATCAGCTTCCACTCGCGCGTGCGCACCGCCTGGAGGACGTTGCCCTCGAGGTCCTCCTCGGCGAACGTGCTCGCCCACCCCGGAGCCGCGCCGCCGTCGAGGGGCAGCACGTTCCCCTGCATGGCGGGCGGGACCTTCAGCCCGGCGGCCGTCACGATGGTCGGTGCGATGTCGAGGCTGGTCGCCAGCTCGTCGAGCACTCGATTCTGCCCGTGCGCGCCCGGCGGCTTCACGATGAGCGGCACGTGGATCTGCTCGTCGTAGAGCGTCGTCCCGTGCCACCAGCCGCCGTGCTCGTGGAACTCCTCGCCGTGGTCCGAGGTGAGGACGATGAGGGTCCGGTCGTAGAGCCCGCGGCGCCGGAGATCGTCGAGCAGCACGCCCAGGTGCTCGTCCAGGTACGCCACCTCGCCCTCGTACAGATGGTGCAGCTTCTCGGCGAGCGCGGCGGGCGGGTTCGGGTTGGCGACGCGCGCGTAGCATTCGCCGTCGAAGGGGTGGGCGCAGTAAGGATCGTGCGGGTCCATGTAATGGACGAAGAGGAAGAAGGGCCCCGTGCCGGCGGCGCGCTCGAGCCAGCCGCGCGCCTCCGCGGTCACCACCTCGGCGGGCTGATAATAATGATGCACGTCCACGTAGTGGGCGAGGAAGCGCTCGCGCACGAGGCGCAGCCCGCTGTAGAGCGCCAGCTGGGACGCCGCCTCGCCCGCCGCGAAGAAGTAGTCGGGGGCGAGATAGTGGTACTCGTCGAAGCCCTGCTGGAAGTTGAAGGCCTGGGAGATGTTGGCGTTGTCCGCGAAGCCGGCTGTTCGGTAGCCCCCTCGCTGCAGCACCTCGGCCAGCGTGTCGACGCGGTCGGGGAGCCGGTCGGCCTTGTGCGCCGCGCCGTGCGACGACGGGTAGAGGCCGGTCAGGATGGTCGCCACCGAGGGCCGCGTCCACGACGCCTGGGAGAAGGTGTTGGCCCAGCGCGTCCCGTCCGCCGCCAGCGCGTCGACCTTCGGCGTCTTCACCGTGGTCGAGCCGTAGCAGGAGAGGTGGTCGGCGCGCAGCGTGTCGACCATGACGAGGAGCACGTTGGGCGCGCCGCCCGGAGCGGCGGCGCGTGCCGGCGCAGGGGCCGGCGCCGGCACGGGCGCGAGCCGCGCGCCGCCCGCCCAGGCGGCGGCGAGGAGCGCCACCACTACGGCGGCCACTCCGGGGCGGGTGAGCGCGCCGCGCCGCTTGTCCGCGCCGCGCAGCGCGCGCCAGAGGAGCCCGGCGGCGACCGCCACGAGCGCGAGCGCGCCCACCTGCACGGCGAGCGCGAGTGGCCCGCGCGGCACCTGCTCGAGGAAGACGTCGCGGATCACGCGGAAGCGGCCGACGGCGAAGGCCAGCGTCGCACCCACCCCCGCAAGCGCGAGCCCGAACCCGTCGCTGCCGAGCACGGCCGCCACCACCCCCACCCCGAGCCCCAGACCGGCACCGACCGTGCCGTACACGACCAGCGCCCAGCCGAGCGCGGGCAGCTCGCCCGGGCCGTGCACGTGGACCCACGCCGCGACCGCCTCGGCCGCGCCCACGGCCGCGCCAGCGAGGAGCCCGCCGGCGAGACCCGCGCCCGGCGCGCGAGCCCTCACCGCCCCGCCTCGAGGAGCGCATGCCCCTGCATGTCGGGCGGCACCGGCACGCCGAAGAACGCGAGCGCCGTCGGGGCGAGGTCGAGGATCGCCGGGTCACCCGCCGCCAGCCGGCGCGAGGCGAGGATGACGCCCGGCGTGTCGGCCACGTCGGAAGCGGCGTGGTCGCCGCTCCACTTCTTCATGTTCGGCTCGAAGAGCTCCCGCGGGATGCCGCCGAGGGGCGTGCGCCACGAGGTGCGGTAGCCGTCGCGGAAGGCGATCTGCAGGTCGGGCATGCGCTCGGGCGGTGCGCCGGGGAAGATCTCGGGGCCCTCGTAGACCCGGGCGACGAAGCGCTCGCCGGTCGCGGGATCGACCTCCGCCTCGAGCCCGCGCGCGATCGCGTGCAGGAGCGCGTCGTACTCGGCGCCGGGCGCCACGATACCGCGCCCCTCGCGCCCGCGCAGGTTCACGTAGATCTGTCCGGTGCCGAGGGCGTAGGCGCGGGTCTTCGTCCAGTCGACGCCGGGGAAGAAGTCCTCCTTCTTGGCGCCGGGCATGCCGGGCTGCTGTACCAGGTAGCCGCGATCGCGCAGCCAGGTGTTCACGTTGAGGCCCGTGCGGTAGCTGTGGAAGCCATGGTCGGAGAGCACGAGCAGCGTCGTCTCCGGGCCCATGCGCTCCAGCACCTCGCCCACGACCGCGTCCATGCGCTGGTAGACGCGCAGCACCGCGTCGCCGAAGCGCGCCGCGAGCACGGCGTCGTAGCGCGGATGCGCCGGGTCGAGGAAGCGGTAGAACATGTGCGCCACGCGGTCGGTCTGGGTGAAGACCGAGATGAGGAGCTGCCAGTCCGGCCGCGCGAGCTCGGCGAGCGTCGAGGCGCGCACCTCGTTCATGGTCTGGTCGAGGTCGTCGAGGAAGCTCTGCTCGTCGGTCCGCTCGGCGTTGAGCGCCGAGGTGTCCTCCGACCAGCCGACCGTCTTGTACGGCCCCAGTGCCGCCGCCAGCGCGCCCGCGAAATCGACCGGCGCGCTGATCGCCGCGAAGGGGCGGGCCGGGGCGTAGTTGAGCGGCGAGAGATAGACGCGCAGGGGGTCGATCGAGAGGAGGTGGAAGCGGCAGATTCCGTCGAGCGCCACCAGGGGGAGGCCGAGCGGCGCCACCACGGGCACGCGGAACGCGATCCAGGGACTCCATCCGCCCCGCGCGACGCGCGTCGTGCGGCCTGCGAAGTCGATGCTCACCGCGTCGCCCGCCCGGTCGACGCGCAGGCGGAGCGGGATGGTGAGCGCCGGCCGGCCGCCGCCGCGCGGATCGGCGGGCCCGGGCACCTCGGCGCGCGCCTCGTCGCCCGCGAGCTGGAGCGCCACCAGCCGCCCGCCGCCCGGGTCGCCCTTCCCGTCCGCCCCGAGGTCGCTCGCCAGGTAGAAGAAGGTGCTGTTCGTGCCGAGCAGGTCGGGGACCCCCAGTCCCGAGAGCATGCGCCCGCCCGGCAGCGGATCGGGCGGGAAGGCGTAGGGGACGCGCAGCACGACCGCGTGCACGCCGTGTTCGGCCGCCACCTGCCAGAACGGCACGCCGCGTCGGCGCGTGTAGCCCTCGGCCGCCGCGGTCTGGACCACGCCGTGCCAGTAGCGCGGTGGCCTGACGCCGCCCGTGCCCACGTCGGGCAGGTAGGTCCGGGGATCGCGCTCGATGAAGTCGAAGATGCCGTGCCGGCCGGGGCCCGTCCCGGTCGCGAACGACGTCCACGCGACCGGCGACTGCGGCGGATTGGTCGAGGCGAGCGCGCGGAAGTCGCCGCGCTCGGCCAGCGCGCGGAGGTGGGGCAGCTTCCCCTCCTCCATCCAGCCCGAGACGAGGCGCGGGTCGGCGCCGTCGAAGCCGAGGATCACGAGCCGCGGCCCGTGGCGCCCGGCCTCCTGCCCGCCTCCGCACCCCCCCACGATCGCCGCCAGGAGCGCGATCGCAACCCCCTGCCGGCGCAGCGCGCTACTCCTCCGGAAATTCCCGCCCCAGCTCGACGGGGTCGGCGGTGACGCGCAGCCCGCGCGGCGAGAGCTTGTAGAGGTCCTGCGCCTTCCAGTGGAGGAAGCGGTTCTGCTCGAGCTCCTTCACGTGCGGCGCGAGCGTCTCGTAGGCGACGCCGAGCCGGGCGGGCAATCCGTCGCGCGCGTGGAGGTAGGGCGCGTCGGGGGACGCGTCGTGCACGCGGCGGTACTCGAGCAGGATGGCGCGCTTCAGGTTCACCCGGGGCGCCCCGTCTATCACAGGCGGATGATGTTGTCGCCCCGCACGCCGGCGAGCGCGTTCCGCGTGTCGACCACCAGGCGAGCCGTCCGCGCCACCTCGGGGTAGTCGAACTCGCGGTGGGCGGTCAGGATGACGACGCAGTCCATGCCGGCCAGGTAGCCGTTCCGCAGCGTCAGCGAGTCGAGCGCGAAGCCCTCCTCGCGGACGGCCGGCACGTAGGGGTCGCTGTAGGAGAGGACGGCGCCCTTGTCGCGGAGCAGGCGCATGACGTTCAAGGCCGGCGACTCGCGGATGTCGTTCACGCCTGCCTTGTAGGCGACGCCGAGGACGTGGATGCGGGAGCCGCGGATCGCTTTCCGGTGCCCGTTGAGCGCGTCGGTGACCTTCTCCACCACGAAGCGCGGCATGCCCTCGTTGATGTGCCCGGCGAGCTCGATGAAGCGCGGCTCGAAGCCGTTCATCTTGGCCTTCCAGGACAGGTAGAAGGGGTCGATCGGGATGCAGTGCCCGCCGAGGCCGGGGCCGGGATAGAAGGCCATGAAGCCGAAGGGCTTGGTCTTGGCCGCCTCGATCACCTCCCACACGTCGATGCCCAGCGCGCTCGACATGAGGGCGATCTCGTTCACCAGGCCGATGTTGACGCTGCGGAAGGTGTTCTCGAGCAGCTTCACCATCTCGGCGACGCGCGTCGAGGAGACCGGGATCACTTTGTCCACGCACTGCTCGTAGAGCGCGCGCGCGGCCTCGGTGCAGCGCGGCGTCACCCCGCCCACCACCTTCGGGATGTTGCGCGTGCCCCAGTGCGCGTTCCCCGGGTCGATGCGCTCGGGCGAGAAGGCGAGGCAGAAGTCGCGTCCCACCTCGAGGCCCACCGACTCGAGCGCCGGCTGCACGACCTCCTCGGTCGTGCCCGGGTAGGTGGTGCTCTCCAGGATGACCAGCTGGCCGCGGCGCAGGTAGCGGCGGATCTCGTTCACCGCGCTCACCACGTGGGTCAGGTCCGGGTCCTTCGTCTTGCGCAGCGGCGTCGGCACGCAGATGTTGATCGTGTCGAGGTCACGGATGGAAGCGAAGTCCGTGGTCGCGGTGAGCCGGCCGGCGGCGACCTGCTCCGCGATCTCGGCGTCGCTCGTGTCGACGATGTAGGAGCGGCCGGCGCGGATGCTCTCCACCTTGCCGGCGTCGACGTCGATGCCGGTGGTGCGGAAGCCGGCGCGCGCGAACTCGAGCGCCAGCGGCAGCCCGACGTAGCCGAGGCCGATGATGCCGCAGCGGGCCTCGCGACGGCGGATGGTGTCGATCAGGGCTTGCATGGTGGACCTCCTGGGGTTTCTGCGAACGGTCGTGGACGGTGGGGACGCGGGGGCGGCCCCTCCGCTCCCGCTCGGGCGCCGATGACGGACGGCGCGCCTGATCAGACGGCGCTGGCGGCGCCCTCGAAGGTCGCGGCGGGGCCGCCCCCGCGTCCCCACCTGCGCGAGAGTCGGCTACACCTCACTCGACGTAGCCGAGATCCTCGAGGCGCTTGCGCACCTCGGCTTCCTCTTCCTCACTGTAGGCGGTGCCGTCGCGCTCCGCCGGCGGTGCCGGCGGTTCGTGGGTCTCGGTGCGGCGCTCATCCATGCTGCGCTCTTCCTTCCTCGGCGCGCTCGCAGGCGGCGAGCTCCGCCTCGATGCGCAGGCGGTGGCGCTCAAGGTTACGGCCGATGAACACAGCCTGGCTCTCCTCGCCCCCGGTGTCGAGCTTCACCCAGGTGAGCTCGTGGCGGCCGCAGGTGAAGTTGAAGAGGCAGTGCCAGTCGCGGCCCGCGAAACGCACGATGCCCTTCGCGCGCAGGATGTCGGCCGGCAGGCGGCGGAGGAGCCGCTCGAATGCCTCCTGCCGCAGCGGTAGCCGCGAGCGGTAGAGGAAGCTGCCGATGCCGTCGGCGTGCAGGTGGCCCGACGCCGCCCGCGCGCGCTCGCGGAAGGCGGCGACGCCGGTCGCGAAGAGCACGTCGCTGTCGATCGCGCCGCGCACCGTCTTCAGACGCTCGGCGCGCGGGTTGAGCTTTGCCAGCCGGCGCTCGAGGCGCCCCACGACCGCCGCGTCGACCAGGTCGAGCTTGTTGACCACCAGGAAGTCGGCCGCCTCGATCTGCGCGCGCGCCACCTGGGTCTCCCGGAGCTGCCGCTCGACGTTGGCCGCGTCGACCACGGTGATGATCGCGTCGAGGCCGAGGCCCGCGTTCTTGACGCGGTAGGCGAGCGGCTCGGGGTCGGCGAGTCCGGTCGACTCGATGATGACCAGATGCGGCTTCGTGGTCTCGACGATCTCCTGGATGGCCAGATCGAAGCGGTAGTCGTCGATCGAGCAGCAGATGCAGCCGCTGGTCAGCTCGACCATCTTCTCGACGTTGGCGAGACCGGTCACCACCTTGCCGTCGATCCCGACCTCGCCGATCTCGTTCATGATCACGGCGACGGGCTTGCCCTGGAGCCCGTGCGCGAGCACGTGGCGGAGGAGCGTCGTCTTCCCGCTGCCGAGGAAGCCGGTCAGGATGTCGACCGCGACCGTGCGCATCAGCCGATCGGCTTTCCGGCGAGCCCCTCGGGCACCGGCTGGCCCATCAGCGCGAGCAGCGTGGGCGCGATGTCGTAGATCGACACGTCGGGGAGCCGGCCGCCGAGCGGCGCCGCGGCGCCGGCCGTGGAGAGGATGAAGATGCCGTACCAGTCGTGGTTCGCCTCGTCGGGGCCGGTGTCGTTTTCGAACGTGTGGATGCCGCCCATGCCGACCGCGCCGACCGAGCGCCAGTCGAGGTCGCCGAAGTAGACGAGGAGATCGGGGGCCACGCCGCTGACCGTCCGGTAGAGGTCCTCGGGGCGGTGGGCCCGGGAGCCGATGTTACGGCCGGCCGGGTCCGTGATCGCCGCGATGCCCGCGATGAGGTCGCCGCGCACGCGCTCGTAGTCGGCGGGGTCGACCGTGCCCGACGGCTCCCTGCCCTTCACGTTCATGAACAGGCGCCCGTAGTAGCCGCCGTCGCCCCACGCCAGGGTCCTGGACCAGTCGATCGCCACCTTGCCGATCGGCGTCGGCTTCCGCGGGCGGTCGGCGAGCGTCAGGAAGCCCTCGCGCATCAGCCACTCGTTGAAGCAGATGCCGCCGTCCATCTTCTTCGCGCCGTGGTCGGAGACGACCAGCACGAGCGTGTCCGCCGGGCAGAGCGCGAGCAGCTCGCCCAGCCGGGCGTCCACGTGCCGGTGGTAGTCACGGATCGCGTGCTCGAAGGGATTCCCGGCCTCGTACTTGTGGTGCGCCGGGTCCATGTGGCTCCAGAAGCCGTGATGGATGCGATCGACGCCCATCTCCACCAGCATGAAGAAGTCCCAGGGACGCGTGCGCAGGAGGTGCTCGGCCAGCTTCAAGTGCTTGTCGGTCTTCTCGTAGACGCGCTCGAGCAGCCCGGCCTTGTCCGCGGTGCGGAAGTCCTCGACGTCGAGGACGTAGCCCTCGGTCACCCGCTCGACCTCGGCCTTGAGCGCCGGAGGATACGTGTACTCGCTCCGCGTGGACGGGGTGAGAAAGCAGGTGACCATCTCGCCGTTCACCGCCGACGGCGGGTAGGTCTGGGGCACGCCGAGGACCACCGTGTGCATGCCCGCCGCGCCGAGCCAGTCCCAGAGGCGCGGCACCCGCACCTGCGCCGAGTTGGCGAAGGCGTAGCCGTCGTAGGAATGGTCCTTGCGGTTGCGGAAGCCGTAGAAGCCGAGCTCGCCGGGGTCGCGGCCGGACATCATCGAGGTCCACGCCGGCACGGTGATGGGCGGGTGCGTGCTCCGCATGCGCCCGTGCGCGCCGCGCGCGATCAGCCCGGCGAGCGTCGGCAGCTCGCCCAGCCAGCGGTCGAACACGAGCGCCGGTGCCGCCGAGTCGAGACCGACGATGAGCAGCTTGGAGAACGACATGCCGCGGGAGCGAGTCGGCTTCTAGCGGAGCGGTGGCGGGGCCGCAAACGAGTGGTGACGGCGGGGGTGAGCGCTCGGGCGCCCCTGGCGGCCGGGTGACGGAACGTCTGACACGCTCGGCGCCCTCGAAGGTCGCCGCGAACCCACCCCCGCCGTCACCTACGCTATTTGGCGGCCATTCCAGGCACCAGATTGCGCGCGCGCCGGGCGTAGTCGCCGATCTCCTCGCGTCCGACGAGGATGGTCTCGGCGACACTGTGGCCCGACTCGCGCACGAACATCACGAGCAGCATGAGGGCCGCCAGGCTGTACGACACGGCGGTCGAGAGCGCGGCGCCGGAGATGCCCCAGCGCGGGATGAGGACGCAGTTGAGTCCGAAGTTGACGCCGAGCGCGAGGCCGGCGGCCACCATGTTCACGCCCTGACGGTTCCGGCTGGTGAAGTTCCGCGTGAGGATCATGTAGAGCGACATCATGACGATGCCGGGCAGCATGATCAGCAGCGGCCGGATCGCGCCCGCGAAGCGCGGCCCGTAGAGGACGCGGATCGCGAGCGGGCCGAGCAGCAGGAAAACGAGCCCGAGCGTCGCGGTGATGAACAGCGTGTGCCGGCAGACGCGCGACGTCGCCGAGTGCGCGTCGTCCTCGCCGAGGCTCGCCAGGCGGGGATAGAGGACGGTGCCAGTCGCGTCGGGGATCTTCATCAGCACGTTGGTCAGGTTGACGGCGACCACGTAGAGCCCGACCGGGGCGGGGCCGAGGAAGAAGTTGATCATGTACTGGTCGATCGAGCGATGGAGCGTGGCGGCCAGCGTCTGTACGTACGACTTGCCGCCGAAGGTGAGCATCTCTCGCGCGACCGGGCCGTCGAAGGCCAGCCGCAGCGGCGCCCGGCGGTGCACGCGCACTACCAGCCAGATGGTCACCAGGGCGACGATGCCCGTCTGCACGAGGACCGCACCGATCAGGCCGGCGCGCAGCCAGAGGAGCGCGACCGACATGCCGACCAGGCCGAGCGCGGTGGGCGCGATCTGCTGGAGGTTGTACTCGCGGAAGCGCTGCTCGGCCTGGAGGACGCCGAGGAAGAACGTCTGCACCATGACGAAGGGGAGGAGGAGCAGGACGATGGGCACGGTGACGGGCGGCACGCCGCGGAGCGCGGTGTGGAGCAGCCAGCCGCGCGCGAGGTAGCACGCCGCCGCGAGTGCGCCGCCGAGCCCGAGCGCGAGCCAGAGCGAATTGGAGGCGACCGCCGACGTGCCCGCGCCCCGGCGACGGATACAGTAGACGGTCGCCTGCGGGATGCCGAGCTTCGCGAAGTTGGAGACCAGGGGCGGGAAGTTGACGAGCAGTGCGAACAGCCCGCGACCGCTCGGCCCCAGCGTGCGCGCGGTGATGACGCTCGTACCGATCCCCATCAGCATGACCGCGATCTGCGCGGCGAAGATGCCGAGCGAGTCGCGGGCGAACTGGGAAGGCTGACCCGAGATTCGCGCGGCGGGGACGGCGCCGGGGGTACCCGGCTCGCTCACGCTGCGCGGCGGTTGCGGCGACGATACACGATCCACCGGGACGTCGCTGCGCAGAGATCGCTCGCCGGGTACCCCCGGCGCCGCTCCACTTGGCGGCGAATCCCGGATCGGCGCGCTATCCACGGTGACCTGCTCCCGCCTTGGCCAGCGCCGTCGGACCCAGCTCCTCTTTGAGCGTGTAGAGGGCGTAGTCGCCCTCGCGCACGAGGGGCGGGTCGCACTCCTCGGCGAGGAAGGCGCGCCACAGGCGCGCGACCGAGGCCTCGAACGGGTCGCCGCCCGCCTCGAGCCCGACCAGGTCGACCGCCACGTGGGTCACGCCGAGGCCGTGCGCCGCCACGCCGAGCGCCCCGGGCGCACCCAGCGCGCGGTAGTCGAGCAGGTCCTGCTCCAGATAGCTCCCGAGCACGAAGGGGCGCTCGATGTAGTACGGATGCGGGACCTTTTCCAGCACGAGCACGAGTCCGTCGGCCGGCACCTCGGCGTTGGCGCGCTCCCAGAAGGCGAAGCGCGCCGAGTGGCGGCGGAGGAACTCCGCGGGCGCGAGCCGTCCCGCCGCGACCAGGACCTGATCGGGCCAGAGCGGCTGGAGGAGGCGTGCGGTGAGCGCCAGGTTGCCTGCGATGGTGAGCGCGACCGCGGCGGCGAAGACCCGGGGCCGCAGCAGCGTGCGCGCCGCGGGCACGGCGGCGACCAGCACGAGGGCCACGCCGGGGACGACGTAGCGCGGATGCGCCCAGGCGACCGCCGCGATGATGCCCGCGTAGCCGAAGCCGAGGGCGGCCGTGGCGAGGATCGCGAAGCGCCGCCGGCGCACGAGGAGGAGAGCCGGCGCGAAGGCGAGCGCGAAGGGACCCACGTCCATGCTCTGCCGCGCGCCGTTCTCGAACGAGTCCGGGTGCATGGTGAGGTCCCACGGGAAGCGGACGACGTCGAGCCCGGCGTACGGCGTCCCCTTCCGCCGCTCCGCCTGGGCGCTCTGGTACTGCTGGTAGTAGTCGGCCAGGTACTCGCTCGCCGCGCTCGACCAGTGCCGCCCGCCGAACACGGAGTAGCCGAACGGATAGATGGGGTTGCCGGTGTCGGCGGCGTTGCGCGCGTACCAGGGACTCGCCGCGACCAGCGCGACCAGCGCGAAGGCGAGCGCCGGGCCCGCCAGCCGGCGCGGCGGCTGGCCGCGGCGGACGAGCACGGCGAGCACCGCGGTGCCGAGCAGGGCCGGCACCAGGAGTCCCATCACCTTGCTCCCGCCCGCGAACCCGGCCATGAGCGCGGCGCGACGGAGGTGCGCTCCCTCGCCCTGGCGCGCCCAGGCGAGGAAGGCGGCCGCCGCGAGCGCCGCGTAGAGCACGACGGCCAGGTCCGAGCCGGCACGCGTCATGAGCGACCAGGTGATCGGCAGGGTGAAGAAGAGCGCGCCGGCGACCGCCCCCGCGCGCGGCGCCAGACGACGGCCGACGAGCGTGGCGAGCGCCAGGGCGGCGGCCACGCCCATGGCGCCGTTCAGCAGGCGCGCGAGCACGTCGCCGCGCAGCGCGAAGCCGAGCGCGAAGACGAAGTTGGGGAGGAACTGCATCTGCCCCCAGAAGCTCCACGGCGTCGCCACGAGACCGCCCGCGAGCGCGTAGAGCCGCGGATAGGCGAGCTGGTACTTCGTCTGGTCGCCGCCGACCGGCGGCGCCAGCATGGCCGGCAGCTCGGCCGCGAGCACGAGCACGCAGACGAGGACCAGGGGCCAGGCGCGACGGAGCGCGCGCCGATCGAGGGCGCGGGCCGCGCGCGCGAGCTCGCGGCCGCCGGCGGCGAGCGCCGCCGCGCCGAGAAGCCCGATGGGCGCGGCCCGGAGCTGGCCCGCGGCCGCGAGCCCCAGGCCCGCCGCGCCCGCCAGGCCGAGGCCGGCGGCGAGCCCGGACAGCAGGCGCTCCGACGCGTCCGCGGGCAGCGCGCGGAGCGCGCGCAGCACGAGGAGCCCGGCGGCGGCCGCGGCCGCGAGCACGAGGGCGAGGAGCACGAGGTCGATCATCGGAGTCCGAGGTAGCCGAGCCAGTAGAGCAGGTACACGGCCCCTGCCCACGCCGCGAGGGCGAGCCGGGCAGCGCGCCGGGACCCGACCGCGGCGCGCGCCGCGGCGGCGGTCTCGTCAATATACAAGGGGTAGGATGCGCTTCGTCGTGGCGGCATAGCGGGTGTAATCGGGGAAGGTGCGCGCGAGCGCCTCCTCCTCGCGCGCGGTGCGGAGCACGAGCACGGCCAGGGTCGCGGCGCTGAGCGCGAGCGTCCAGCGGACGCCGAGCGTGAGCGGCGCGCCGAGGGCGACCAGGGCCTGGCTCAGGTAGATCGGGTGGCGCAGGTGACGGTAGAGGCCGTGGGTCACGAGCGGCGCCCCCGCGCGGGGCTCGATGAAGGGCGAGAGTGCGTCGCCGAGGGCGTGCCCGGCGACCCGGTAGAGCACGACGCCGGCCGCCAGCAGGACGAGCCCGACGGCCCGTCCGGGCGCGGCGCCGCCGCGCACCAGCGCCTCGAGCGGGACGCCGAGGAGCAGGAGCGCGATGAGCGCGTGGTGGACGCGCGTCAGCCAGAGCGGCTCCCCGGGGAGGGGATCGGCCGGCTCGGGCGGGGGCGCGTCGGCGGAGCGCACCCGCACCACCAGCGCCGCCAGGAGGAGCGCGTAGGCCAGGCCCCACATCACGGCTCCTCCGCGATGCCCGGCCACATCGGCGACGCGAGCACCGCGCGCAGCGCGTGCACTGCCGCCACCGCGAGCACCAGGACGGTGATCTCCTCCGCCCACACCGGCACCGTGTGCGGCGCGACCAGGCTGGCGAAGAAGGCTGCGCGGCCGGAGCCGTCGACCACGATCTCGGAGAGCGGGGTCACGGGCGAGAGGTAGAAGGCATCCGAGAGCGGCCAGAGGAAGCGGCCGCCGTGGGGCGGCCGGCTGTCGATGGTGAAGAAGTCGAGCAGCAGGTGCGAGGCGTAGGTGGCGCTCGCCCACAGCGCCACGCGACCCGAGTGCGCCGGCGGCCGGCGCGCGAGCCATCCGGCGAGGGCCATGCGGGCGAGGAAGAGGAGGTTGCCGAAGCCGTCGCGCCAGAGGTTCAGCTTGCTCTCGCCGATCCGCTCGCCGTAGTAGATCGGCATCTCGAGACAGCGGATCCCGGGGTGGGTGAAGGCCAGGATCTTGATCTCCTCGGAGAGCGCCATGCTGTCCGACTGCGGGTCGATCCTGCCCAGCACGTCGCGGCGGAAGACCCACATCCCCGACTGCGAGTCGATGATGAACTTGAAGAACAGGCACATCATCGTTCCCGAGAGGATGGCGTTGCCGAGGAGGCGAATGGGGCTCTTCGACTCGCCGCTCTGCGAGCGCCAGCGGCGCGCCGAGATGAAGTCGACCTTCTCCTCGACCAGCACGTAGAGCAGGAGCGGGATCGAGTCGGGCGGGTAGGTCCCGTCGCCGTCCATGGTGACGATGACGTCACCGCGCGCGGCGGCGAAGCCGGTCTTGTAGGCGCGGCCATAGCCCTTGCGGCCCTCGAACACGACCCGCGCGCCGCCCGCCCGCGCGACCTCCGCGGTGCGATCGGTGGAGGCATTGTCGACCACCACCACCTCGTCGACGATCGCCGGCATCTGCTCGAGGACGGCGCGGATGCCGTCCTCCTCGTTGTGACAGGGGATGACCACGGAGATGCGCTTGCCTCGGTACATGTCGTTCGTCTCCTCAGTGCGTCGTCGCGGGCTGGCTCGTGCCGCAGGTGGCGAGCGTCGCGCGCGCGGGTTGCCGGCCGGTGAGCCTGCGCCAGGTCTTGCGCAGCTTGAGGCTCGACCATTCCTTCAGGACGGCGGGCATCATGCGGGGGTTGAAGAGGATGTTGATGGTGAGGAAGCACTCGTAGGTGCAGAAGCACTTCGACTCGCGGATGAAGCGGCGCGACTTCTCGGCCTCGGCGCCGAACCAGATCTTGCGGAAGTCGTAGCCCGCGTCGCGTACGTTGCCGAGCTTGCGGTCGATGAGCAGCTCGCAGGGGTAGACGTCGCCGTTGGCGAACATGGCCCCGCCCAGGTTCCCGGCGTAGCACGGGATCTGGTACTCGTTCGTGCGCACCACCTTGGCGATCA
>WNEZ01002653.1_pt1 | contig 24081 bp, 25 predicted proteins | sample 5400521 | NCBI WGS metagenome assembly WNEZ01 (sample SAMN13153339, study PRJNA577476) | soil metagenome | isolation source: 120 cm saprolite under Douglas fir tree site 2 hole 1 replicate 1 | place: USA:California | collected 2015-04-18
TGTCGGGCATCGGCGATCCGCCCGCGGGCGGGGTGAGCACGGTGCGCGGCATGGCCTGGTCGATGTCCCACTCCTCGACGTTGACGATCACCCAGACCGCCATGCGCGCCCCGCCGGGGAGCTTGAGGGCGGCGCGCTCGGTGATCGGCGAATAGGCGATGCGCTCCGTAGGCTTCATTTTTTGAGTCCCTGAAGTTTGTGAATTTCGTCCGACCGCAGCACCGTGCCGAAAGCGGTCCGAATGCAGGCGAGCGCGGCGTCATGCAGGGCGGGCCCGTCCATGGTGTCGACGCAGTCTTCGATCACCACTACGGCGTAGTCGCGCGAGCAGGCCGCGCAGGCGGTCGAGAGCACGCAGCTGTTGGTGTTCACGCCGGTGATGAAGACCGTGTTGATGCCGTGCGTGCGCAGCACGAAATCGAGGTCGGTCCCGATGAAGCAATCGTAGCGCTTCTTCGTGTCGACGATCCAGTCGCGCTCCGCGTCGAGCAGCTGTGGCATGACGGCGACGCCGGGCATGCCGGCGAGGTTGTGCTTGAGCACGTTCGAGCGCGGATTGTCCGGGTTGCGCGAGCGCGCGAGCCACGCCGGCATGGAGGCGATCTCCTCGGCGTCGCGGTACTGCGTGAGCAGATGCACGATCGGGATGCCGGCGGCGCGGCAACTCTGGAAAAAGCGCGCGTTGGCCGCGAGCACGCGCGCGGCGCGGTCGGGCGCGAGCGGCATGGTTGCGACGGCAGGGTCGAGGTGCCCGCGATGCAGGTCGATGGCGACGACCGCCGGTACCGGCCGGTCTACTCCCAAGTCCATTCTTTTTCCTTATGTTACCGGCGGACTGCGCCGCCAACGGCGACCTGCCTAATGCCGAAGACGACAGCGGTAGCTGGCGAACTACTTCCAAGGCATAAGCGAAGCGTGGATCACGTCCGGTACCCCCTGTCCGCCGACCGAGCGGATGGCGAGGTCGACTTCCTTCAATCCAAATTTGTGGGTCGTGACCTTCTCCAGCGGAAAGCGCTTGGACGCGAGCTGCGCGAGGGCGAGCTCGCAGGCTCTGTAGCTGTGGCCGCGCGCGCTCTTGATGGTGATGAATTTCACCGTGACCCGCTCGAGCGGGAAATTCGGGAATTCCTTCATCTCGCCCTGGACCACGATCGTCCCGCCCTTGCGCTTCAAGGCCTCCACACCGAGCAGGATCGGGAGGGTCCCGGCGCCCGCGGTGCAGTCTAGCGCTACGTCCACCCCGCGGCCGCCCGTGATCTCCCTGATGCGCGCAAGCGGATCCTCCTTCTGCACGTCGATCACGTAGTCGGCGCCGAGCTCCTTGGCGACTTTCATCCGCGCGGCGTCCTTGGAGGTGCCTGTGACGATGATGAGCGAGGCGCCCGCCTGCTTGCAGACGACGGTCTGGGAGAGCCCTTGCTGGCCGGGTCCCTGGATAAGCACCGTGGAGTCGTAGCCCACGCCGCCGTCGAAGAGCGACCATTCGACGCCGTTCGCCATGGGCGTGACCAGTCCCGCCAGCTCCGGCGTGACGCCCTTCGGCACCCGGTGCACGACCGCGTTCCACGGCAGATAGACGTATTGGGCAAAGCCGCCCCACAGATGGGGAGCCTTCTCCGCCGATGTGTAGCCGTAGCGGATGCCGTCGGGGTTGGAGCGCCAGTCGGTGTTCTCGCAGTGGCGGTATTGGCCCAGATGGCACCACTCGCACTTGCCGCACATGACGTAGTGCTCGACGAATACGAGGTCGCCCTCCTTGAAGCCCTTGCGCCGAGTAAACTCGCGGCCCGCCTTGGCAATCGTGCCGATGTTCTCGTGGCCCATGATCACGGGGGTGTTCGACGGCGGGGTCTTGTACAGCTTGACGTCGGTCCCGCAGATCCCGGCGACCTCCATCTTCATGAGCGCGCTGTCCTCCGGGATATCCGGCATGGGAAATTCGCGGATCTCGGTCCTGCCCGGGCCCGTTCTCACCGCCGCCAGCACTTTTTCCACCTGGGTTCCTCATGCTTGGGAGGGTCATTCCCGTCGTTCGTTTACAAGGGCGGCGGGTGCAGGCCCATCACCGGACCGTCCTTCGCGATAGCGGGCACGCCGAGGCTTCCGCTATCATTGACAGCGCGTGACCCCGGAGGGGCAACTATGATTTGGAAGGAACGGATGTACCGTACTCTTTCGATCGTCACGTTCCTGTCGGCGTGCGCAACCGGGTCGTCCCCGCCAAAGCCCCCTCTATCGAAACCCACGGCTGCCGCCGAGCTCCAGGCTGCCGAGCTCGAGCGCCGTGCGGCGCAGCTCGAACTCCAGCTCATGGAGCGTGATTCCGTGATCGACGGCCTCAATGCCAGGCTCGATGAAGCCTTGCAGGAGGTGGTCGGGGCTATGGGAAAGCTGCAATCGCTCACCAGTCGAGCGGAGGCCGCGTCCGCCATGGCGGAGGCGGACGTGGCGCTGCAATCGATCACCAGCTCGGGCGGCGATTCACCCGAGTCCAGGCAGGGCTTGCGGCTGATGCAACTGAGCACGGCCGAATTCAAGCGGAAGAATTTCGGCGGTGCGCTCTACCTGGCCAATCAGGCGAAGGCGGCGGCGCGCGCTCACGGGCTTGCGGGAGGAAGGTTGGGCAACATGCGTTCGGGGGAGATTCCATTCGCGCTGCCGATCAAGCTGCGTGTCAACGGACGCGCCAATGTCCGCAGTGGACCGGGTACGAACTTCGCGGTCTCATTCACCGCCGAATCAAACAGCACCTTGTCCGGTATCTCGTACCTCGGGGACTGGATACGGGTGACGAACGATGCCGGAAACGAAGGCTGGATTTTGCGCTCGCTGGTCGTCCGGCGCGTCGACACGAGTCGCTAGGAAGTTCCCGTCTTCTCCTTCTTCCTATTGCTCCTGGCGACGGCGCACGTCACCCGATCCCGGCCGGCGCGCTTGGCTTCATAGAGTGCGGCATCCGCCTGCCCGATAACCGACTTCGCGGTATCGCCTTGCGACGGATATTCGGCCACTCCGATCGAGATCGTCACCGACTCGGCCTCAAACTGCTCTGCCCGGACCTGCTTCCGAATCCGTTCCGCGGTTTCCCTGGCGGGATCGAGCGAAGTCCCGGAAAGCATCACCAGAAACTCTTCCCCGCCGTAGCGCGCGGCACAATCGTAGGGACGGATGGAATTGCGCAGCACCGTGCCGATGCGCGCGAGCACCTCGTCCCCGGCCTGATGACCGTGGGTGTCGTTGTACTTCTTGAAATGATCGACATCCAGCATGAGAATCGAGAAGGGCCGATCGGCCCGTTTCGCGCGCTCTGTCTCATGCGTCAGGAGATTCATCAAATGCCGGCGGTTGCTCAACCCCGTCAGGGTGTCGGTGGTTGAGAGACGTTCGAGCTCGTCGTGGTGCTTGCGCAGGCTTTCGACCATGGTATTGAAGACCTGCGTCAGGTACCCCACTTCTCCACCCCCGCCTGCAGGCAGTTCCACCGGCAGATCGCCGGCGGACACCTGCGCCGCTGCGCTCGTAAGGCGGCGCAGAGGCCGCGCAATCAGGGCTGTAAGCCAGTAGGCAACGACCGCAATGACGACAAGAAGGACGCCGATGACGAGAAAGGCTACGTTTCTCAACCGGGTAGCCTGACTATAGGCATCGGCTACGGGCATGTCCGCCACCGCGAGCCACGCAGCCTGTGACAGACGTTGCGCGCTTCCCAAGACCTCGATTCCGTCGATGCCGCGGTGTTCGACGACCGCGCCGTCGGCGGCAAGCAATCGATCCGCGACCCCGGACGCCAAATCCTTCGTCTTCCGGTCGGCAGGTCCATTCCGCGAATCGGCGATCAGCGTCCCCCGGGCAGTCGCCAGATACACGTGTCCCACCGAACGAGCGCTGAAAACGCGAAGAACTTGCGTGAGTTCCCCAAAGTTCGCGCGCGCAACAAGCGCGCCCGCAATTCGACCGTCGGCCTGCAGAACGGGCACGCCCAGAATGACGATCATTTTTTGCGCTTTCTCGTCCCAGTATGGTTCACCGACCAGGCTCCGCGACGACTTGAACGTCCTTTCCCAACCCTCAGGCAAACGCACTGGATTCGCACCACGCACGCTGCTGGCTACCAACCCCGCCTTGGCATCGACAAGCTGAAGTTCTTCGTAGTCGGCGAAGCGCGCCCGGACCGAGTTGAGATACTCCACGAGGCGTCCCACCTGGCCGCGACGGGCCACGGTCTCGGACACTACGGACGAGTTGGCGAACACACGCAGATCGTAGAGGCGCTCCTTGAGCCACACGTCGGCTTCCCGCCCGGCATGCGACCCCGTGGTCACCAACTCCTGCGTGATCTTCTCCGTGAGCGCACTGCGGCTCTGCGCGTAAGCGATGAGCGAGATGATGAGAGACGGGATGAGCGCGGCAAGGATAGCAAAGGCAAGAATCTGGCCGCGAATACTATCCAGCCGAAACTGCAATAGTGCTTTCTGTATGAGCTGCCGCACGGTCGAAGATTTTTCCAGGAATAGGTCGGGGCTCGCTGGCGGATACGCATTCTGCGCCTATCCGCGCGGCGCGGTAAGAGGCGCTTCGCCGTCCCCCCGCGCCGGACGGCAATTCCCGCTATCATCGACACCGGGCAATCGAAACCTCGAAAAAGCACATGGTGAACCCAAATCCCGGCGACACACCCGCATCGGGCGGCCCGGTCGCAGCTGAATTGATCTCGGACCTGGCCGCGGCCAGTCGCATCCTCGGCGCCCAGGGCGTCGTCGACGCCTTCGGTCACGTCTCGATGCGCCATCCTCAGGCGCCCGAGCGCTATCTGATGGCGCGCTCGATCGCGCCGGCATTGGTGACGCCCGATGACATCCTCGAGTACGACCTGGACAGCAATCCCTGCAACGCCAACGGCCGGAGCAGCTTCCTCGAGCGCTTCATCCACGGCGAGATTTACAAGGCGAGACCCGATATTCAATCCATCGTGCATAGCCATTCGTCCTCGGTAATCCCTTTCGGGCTGGTCGGCGTTCAGATGCAGGCGATGTTTCACAACGCGGCCTTCCTCGCGGAGGGCGTGCCGGTGTTCGACATCCGCAAGAAGTTCGGCGCCACCGACATGCTGGTCAGCAACGCGCCCAAGGGCGTAGCGCTCGCCGCGGTCATGGGCAAGAAAGACGTCGTGCTCATGCGCGCGCACGGCAGCGTGGCGTGCGGGTCGACGCTGCAGACGGCGGTGTTCCGCGCCGTGTACACCGAGGTCAATGCCCGCATCCAGCACTGGACTGCGGCGCTCAAGGGCGGCGCGCCGATCGCCGCGCTCGATCCCGAGGAAGGCCGGCTCGCCGACGCGGTCAACCAGACCGCCGGCATGCGCGCTTGGGATCTGTGGCGCAGCCAGGTCCGCGGCGAGGTCAACTGGTAAGGAGCGGGAGGCACGCTATGTCGGCAGCCGAATTGAAGCGGCGAGGGGACACCCATTCGCACACGGAATTGAAGCAGCAGCTGGTCGACTGCATCCGCATGCTGGAGCAGTCCGACATCATCGATTACAACGGTCATTGCAGCATCCGCCTCGATGACCGCGTCCTGATCAACATCGGGTCGTGCCAACGCAGCCGTCTCACGGTGGATGACATCTGTACGATCGACCTCGAAGCGAACCAGATCGAGGGCAAGGGCAACGCGCCCCTCGAGCGTCACCTGCATTGCGGTATCTACCGGGTGCGGTCCGACGTCAAGGCGATCGTGCACGCGCACCCGAAGTGGTCGACCTTCCTCACCATGGTCGGCGAGAGCTACAAGCCGGTATACGCGCAGGGCTCGCTCGTCCACCCCGTGCCGCTGCTCGACTCGCCGAACTCGATCAACAACCGGGCGATGGCCGATCGGCTCGCGGCGACCCTCGGGGACCGGCCTGCGGCGCTGATGAAATCGCACGGCGCGGTGACGGTCGGCAAGAACATCGTCGAAGCGTTCGTGCTCGCGAACTACATGGAGGAAAATGCCTACCGGCAGTACATGGCTCTGCAGATCGGCAAGCCATATGTCTTCAGCGAGGAGGAGATCGCGCTATGCCGCGAGAAGCTCTGGAATGCGAACCTCTTCACGCGCACCTGGGATCATTTCCGAGCGAAGCTTGGTTGAGCTGGCCAGCCCCCGGATCGCCCTGGGGGTCAAACAAAGGACAGACTCCGCGGTCTGTCCCCGTCGTCAAATGCTCGCCGCTCGCGCTACTGAGTCAAGGAGGAGGAGGAGACGTCAGGTCGCGGGAACGGCGAGGCAAACGGTTAGTGCGCGGAGCGTGCCTTGGCGGGCGGTTCAAACAACCTAGTCAGAGCGCCCTTCACTCGCGACAGAGCGTCGCTGGCCGCATCGAGGGCGAGATCCCAGCATTCCGCCTGCTCGATATACGCGAGGTAGCGCTGGCGCCCGGTTTCCGGAAGCGATTGGTAGGCCGCTTGCCAGAACGACGTACGCAACGTGTTACGCATGACTGATTTCCTTTCTGTTGTCCGGCACCGATACGGCGCGATTGGCAAACCGGACCAGTGCGTCCACACCGGCGCGAATCAGGCGCCCCATTTCCCGCGCGCGGGCCAAACGTGCGGCCGCGTACAATTCGGAAGTGGTCAAATCGGTTCTGGATTTCATGTTGTCTTTCATCACGGCTTAGAAGATAGTCCCGGGAAGATGGAAGAACAAACGATGAATTCTCATCTATCCCATAAGGAAAACTCATCCCATCCGTGAGCCATTGCACGTGATTTACCGCCTGCCCCCGCTGAATGCGCTGCGGGTATTCGAGGCCGCAGCGCGCCACCTTTCGTTCAAGGAGGCGGCGAACGAGCTTTCGATCACTCAGGCAGCCGTCAGCCACCAGGTCAAGAGCCTAGAGGAGTATCTCGGCGTCGAGCTGTTCCGCCGCGCTGGACGCGGCGTGCAGCTCACGGAAGCGGCGCGCGCCTGCCTGCCGAAACTGCGCGAAGGCTTCGAGTCGCTCGCCGCCGCCGTGGAGACGATCCTCGAGCGCGCCCAAGAGACCGAGCTGCTGATCACGGCGCCGCCGGTGTTCACCGCACGCTGGCTGATGCCGCGCCTGGCCGATTTCGCGAAACGCGAGCCGCACATCGAATTGCGCGTCTTCGGCTCGAGCAAAATGGTCGACGCCGGCGCCCTAGACTCCGCTGCGCTCGTCGGAAATCTCGACTTGAGGGACGATGTGTCCGGCGTCGAGATTCATCTGGGCAGCGGAACCTATCCTGGCTATCGTGCCGATCACCTGTTCGACGTCGCAACCGTCGCGGTGGCGAGCCCGGAGCTAGCGCGCGGCGATCCGCCGCTTGAGCAGCCGGCCGACCTGGCGCACCACGTGCTCTTGCACGACGACGCCATGGACCTCGTGGCCCATGGCAGGGCCTGGCAGAAGTGGCTCGAGGCCGCGGGCGTAGCTGAGCGCGTCGACGGCAGCCGCGGGCCGCATTTCTCCTCGAACATCCTGTCGCTCGAGGCGGCGTCGCAGAAGCTGGGCGTTGCGCTCGCCCTGAAACCTCTGGTCGACGACGACATCGAGTCGGGAAGGCTGTGCGCACCGTTCGAAGTGGAACTGAAACCGCAATCGGCGTATTACCTCGTGTGCCCGGAGGTCATTGCCAAGCGCCCGACCGTCGTCGCGTTTCGCAAATGGCTGTTGGAGCAGGCAGTCGGAGCGTAGGCTGCAACCTTCGCGCGCTCATATCGTCCGCTCCACTATCGCCCTCAGCTCCGTCGTCACTTCGGGCTCGATGCCGAACCACGCCTTCCACGCCGGCCGGCCCTGGTTCAGGAGCATGCCCAGGCCGTTGACGGTGCGGTTGCCGCGTTTGCGCGCCGCGGCGAGAAACGGCGTCTCGAGCGGAATGTAGATGATGTCGGCGGCAAGCGCGGACTTCGGCAGCTTGTCCAGTTTGATGTCGAGAGCGGGCTGGCCGACCATGCCGCAGCTCGTGGTGTTGACGACCATCGCCGCGCCTTCCAGAGCGTCGTGGCGTTGCTCCCAAGGCAAGGCCTGGATCGGTCCGCCGAACTCGTCGGCGATGCCCTTGGCGCGGGCAAACGCGCGATTGACCAACCGGATCTCCTTGGCGCCTTCCTGCGCGAGGCCGTAGCACACCGCGCGCGAGCCGCCACCGGCGCCGATCACGACGATGGGCCCTGCATCCGCCCGCCAGCCGGGCTGCTCTTGCCGGATGCTGTGGATGAAGCCGTAGCAGTCGTTGTTGGTGCCGGAGAGCGACCCGTCGGGCCTTACGACCACGCAGCTGATCGCGCCTATGCTGCTCGCAAGCGCGTCCACCTCGTTCACGATCTTCATCGCTTCCTGCTTGTGCGGGATCGTCAGGTTGCAGCCGGCAAATCCCAGCGGGTGCAGCGCGCGCAACGCCGCGGCGAGACCTTCGGGTCGGACCGCAAGTGGCACGTAGGTTCCGGCCAGACCATACTGCTTGAACCAGTAGTTGTGCAGCATCGGCGAGCGCGAATGCATGACGGGCCAGCCCATGACGCCCGCCAGCAGGAAACGATCGGGGTGTGTCATCGGCGCATTTTCTCATGCATCGCGCGCGCCTTCCGCACCGGACGCGTACCGGGGACGGATTCTGATAGGCTGAAACCATGTTTGCGTCCGTCAGGAAAAGCCCAGAACGCCTCCAGGCCGTCGACCGGGTGACCGAGTGGACGCGCGAGCGCTTCAAGCTCGCGAAAGAGGCGGCGATCTCCGTTGCGGAGGTCGCCTGCAGCCTTCCCGGATGTGCGCCACTTGAGACCGTGGTCATGTTCTGGATCGCGGAACAGCGCTACCAGTTCAAGCTGTTCAAGCCGGTGGCGGAGGTGCTCGTTGACGATCTTCCTTACGCCTGGCTCAAGGATGCGCTCGCGGTTCAGGAGGGAGTCGGCTGGGATTGCTGCTGAACCGCTCCGCCGTTGACAGCCGAGCGGATGTAGAGGGATCATCCGCAACGACCCGTCGCGCCGCAAGACCGAGGGAGTCGCCGGGCATGGCGCAGGTCACGACCTCGCACTTCGTCAAGTTCGATTCCGTCTTCGACCGCCCGCTCGACTCGGTCTACAACGAAGGCGGAATCGACCAGTACCGCATGTGCGAATGGGGGATCATGAAGCGCGCGGTCGAAGCCAACACCCAGGGCTTGCGCGGACGCAAGATCGTGGCGCTGGGCGCCTCCATGTCGAAATTCGCCATCGTCGTCGCCGGCAACTCGAAGTACTACGAGCCCGAGATGCTGAAGAACCAGCCAATCGCGGTGACGCCGAACAACGGCTCGGACTTCACCACATTGAAAATGATGGAAGGATTCCTTGCGCAGGAGCACCTCAAGAGGACCAACGCGGGGTCGATGCTCAAGCGGCTCGAGGCGGTGCGCGACGGCAAGGTCGCGGCGGCGAGCGTGATGGAGCCCTGGATCAGCGTGGCGCAGAAGTGGGGTCTGCGCATCCTGATCGAGTCGCACTCGACGAGGAGCGAAGCCGCGGGCGACGACCTCGACGGCCCGACGCTCAAGAAGATGTTCCGGGCGCAGGCGAGGGCGGTCGAGCTCATCGAGAAAGACCCGACGCCTTTCATCCACTATTTCATACGCGAGACCGGTGGCCTGCTGAAGCCCGAGGAGTTCCAGACCTGGCGCCTGCTGCACGCCGCGCCGCAGCCCTACACGCACGAGCGATGGGAAGATACCTACAACTGGACGGTCAAGTGGAACATGACCGTTCCCGGCGCCACCTACGAGAACACCGTCGACAATCGCGCCTGGCAGTAACGCGGGCGGCCCGCGATCCGATCGTCATCAACTCAAGGAGGAGATCACAATGAAACGCTCGTCTGTCATCACCGCGGGACTGCTGGTCATCGCGTTCGGCGTTTTCGGCTGCTCGTACATGCCGTGGTCCGACTCAGGCTGGACCACGCTCATCGACGGGTCCGCCGGGATGGGCAACTTCAGCCCCATCGGCGACGCCAACTGGAGAGCGGAGAGCGGTGCCATCGTGGCCGACAAGGGCAAGGGCGGCTATCTCCTCTCGAATAATTCCTACAAGGACTTTCAAATCAGGGCGGAGTTCTGGGCGGATTACACGACGAACAGCGGCATTTTCCTGCGCTGCGCCGATCGCATCAAGGTCGGTGCCGTCACCTGCTATGAAGTGAACATCTACGACCAGCGTCCGGAGCCGGAGTATGGCACCGGAGCGATCGTAAACGTGGCCAAAGTCTCGCCCATGCCGAAAGCCGGCGGCAAGTGGAATACCTACGAGATCACCGCCAAGGGCTCGCAGCTCACTGTCGTGCTGAACGGAGTCCAGACAGTCGACGTTCGGGACGGGAAGCACGCGGAGGGACCGTTTGCCTTGCAGTTCGGCAACGGCCCCAAGGATGCCCCCGGTGGCGCCATCAAGTGGCGCAAGGTGCAGATCAGGTCGCTGTAGCCCGCGGTCGATCGCCCGCTTTATCCAGGAACTCCAGCACCCGGGCGGGAGCGGTTTCCGTCGTCTGGCCGTCGGGTAGAACGTCCCAGTACTCGGCACGCGGCAGGCATTCTTCGAGATACCTCGCCGCCGAGGTCGCGTGCGATGCATCGCGGCCCGGAACGATGAGCGCGGGGATGCTCATTTTCAGCATGTCCTCGGGCTCGGCGCCCGGAGAGGTGTCGCGGTCGAATAGCGTGCGGCACATGTCGGCGACGAGCGTCTTGTACTTTTGGACGTCGAGCTTCGCATAGGAATCGGCGAAGGCACGGTCATTCTTGATCACCGAGGCCCACGGCCCGCCTCTCGGCTCGGCGTTGAAAGGTTTGCCTTCCTGCATCACGAGCGAGACCACGCCGGCGAGGCCGTGCTGCTCGACGTACGCGAGGTGATCCGCGAAGCGCTTGTGCGTGCTGATCCGGTATTTTGCGCCGCCGACCGGCCAGTAGAGGATCATGCTGTGCACCATCTCGGGGTGGGCGGCGCCGAAGGCGACCACCGGGCAGCAGCCCATGCAGCCGCCCATCAGATGCGCGCGCTTGATGTTGAGGTGTTCGAGCAATTCCTTGCCTTGTGCCACGTAGTGCGCCCAGGTGATGCGCTCGACGCGGCCGCCGGATTGGCCGGTCTCGCGCCGATCGAAAATGATACAGGTGTATTTTTTCGGCAGATGGTCGAGTAGCTTGATTCTGGCGTACACGCCCTGCGTTTTCCATTTGTCGAGCGTCGCATCGAACCCCGCAGGGGCGTACATCAGCAGAGGCGGACCGTCGCCGACGACTTCGTAATTCGTCCTGATGCCGTCGATGAGCGCGATAGGCATCTCAGCCGCCTTTGATCTGCCGGCCCGAGCGCACGTCGTCGATCAGGGCGCGGAAAGCGTCAAAGCTCAGCTTCGCGACATTGCCGTAGGTTTCGGTCTTGGCGTCGATCCACTTCGCCGCATAGCCGATGGCGGTATGCGCCAAGCGCACGCGACCGTCGAGCCACGGCCCTCCGCCCAAGCCCCCGATGACCGGAATGGAAACCGCGCTTACGACCGCAGGACCGGCCACGGGACCCGAATGCCTGAAGTCCAGAACCGAGGCGCCGGCTTCTTCCAATCGCTTCGCTTCCTCCACCAGTTTGTCGACGGGGAGTTTCTCGCCGTGAAACTCGGCGAAGACGGAGACGCCCGCTCGAACGATGGCTTTCACCACGCCGGGATCGCCCAAGACCTTCACCATATCCGCCCCACCCTCTTTTCCGAGGCGGACGGCGGCACTTACCGCGGCCTCGGTTCCCGCTTGCGCCGGACCATTGGGAATATCGCAACTGACGAGGGCGTGCTTCGCGCCGCGGCGCACGGCTTTGCAGCAGATCAGCATTTCGTCGACGGTCACTTCCGCGTCCGTCGCGTGCCCCCACAGGTTCACGCCGACAGAGTCGCCCACCGATATCAGGTCCACCCCCGCGAGGTCAGCGATTTGCGCGAGTTGGTAATCCCAGGCGACCACCCCGACGATCTTGCGCCCTTCGCGCTTCATTTTCTGGAGCGCGGGAATCGTTACCTTGGTTTCCATTTATGCCTGCGATGCGCCGGCGAGCCGCCTGATCGCCGAGATGATCGCGCCCGGATCGGCGCGGTTCTTCCCGGCGATGTCGAGCGCGCTGCCGTGCGCGACCGAGGAGAATAGCACCGGCGTGCCTATGGTGAGGGCCGCAGTGCCGGCAAAGGCGTGGGTTTTCGCCACGATGTGTCCCTGGTCGTGAATCATGACCACGAAGGCGTCGTAGCCCTTCTTCAGGAACATCGTATCGGCGCCGAACGGGCCCTCGGCGGCGACGTCGTTCTTCTTCGCGTCCGCGATCGCCGGGCCGATGATCTCCCGCTCCTCGTCGCCGAAAAGGCCCCCTTCGCCCGCGTGAGGGTTGAGTCCCGACACGGCGATGCGAGGGGCAACGATGCCCATGCGGCGCAGCGCCGAATCCGCCGAGCGGATCGCGTGCAGAACGCGGTCGCGCGTGACGAGCTTGATCGCGCGGCGCAGGCTCGCGTGCAGCGTCGCGTGCGCGATGCGCATTTCGGTTCCGCCCGAGTCGAAGCACAGCATGAGGAACGCGTCCTCGGGCGAAACGCCCACGCAGCGCGCGACGAAAGTCGGATAGCCGTCGAACTCGATGCCGGCGAGCTTGATCGAGCTCTCGGTATGCGGTGCGGCGACCACCGCGTCCACCTCGCCCGCGAGCGCGGCGTCGATCGCGGTCTTCGCCGAATCGAGCGCGGCTTCGCCGTGCGGCGCCGCGATCGCGCCGATGTGCAACTCGCCGGGTTTGAACTGCTTGCGCTCGACCAGGGTCAGCCCGCCGTCGCGCCAGTCGGTGTCCGCGGCGCGCGTCACGAATCTCAGGTTGAGCTTGACGCCGCTGGCGGCAGCGTGTGTTTCCAGCGCACTGCGGTCGCCGAAGAGCAGCGGCCTGCAGATTCTTGTCACCTGCGGAGCCAGCGCCGCCTTCAGAGCGATTTCTGGACCGATTCCGGCCGGATCGCCGGTAGCGATGGCGATGCGCGGCAGGCCCATCTAATCCGCTTTGACCCCGGCCGAGCGGATCACTTCGCGCCAGCGCTCCGCGTCCTTCCTCATGAACGCCGCCATCTGCGCTGGCGTGTTGCCGATCGGCTCGGCGGAGAGGTCGGCTAGGCGCTTGCGCGCATCGGGCGACCGGAGCGCTTCCGCGATTGCGGCGGAGATTTTCTCTGCGATCGGCATCGGTGCCTTCGGCGGAGCAACCACCCCGAACCAGGTGACCGACTCGAAGCCGGGGAGGACCTCGGACATCGCCGGCACGTCGGGCAGCGAAGCGACGCGGCGCTCGCTGCCCACGGCGAGGGCGCGGAGCCTGCCGCTTTTCACGTGCTGCAACGACACGCCGAGATTGTCGAACATCATTTCGACCTGACCGGCGAGAAGGTCGGTGAGCGCCGGAGCGCTGCCTTTGTACGGAATATGCGCGATGCGCACGCCCGCGACGGTCTTGAACATTTCGCCGGTGAGGTGCGAGGTCGTGCCGCTGCCCTGGGAAGCGTAATTCAGCTTGTCGGGATTCGCCCTCGCGTACGCGATCAGCTCCTGCACGCTCTTCGCTGCCACCTTCGGATTCACCAGCAGCACGTTGGGGACCGCCACCATCACGCTCACTGGCACCCAATGCGACTGGTCGTAGGCGAGGTTCGCATACAGGTACTGGTTGATGATCAGGGTCGAGGGCGGCGAGGAGAGCAGCGTGTAGCCGTCAGGCTCGGCCCTGTACACGTACTCCGCAGCGATGTTGCCGCCCGCGCCCGGGCGGTTCTCGACGATCACGGGCTGGCCCCACATGGCCGAGAGCCGCTCGCCGACGATGCGCGGGATGAGGTCGGCGCTGCCGCCCGCGGCGAAAGGCGCGACGATCTTGACCGGGCGGCTCGGGAACTCCTGCGCGTGCGCAGGAACGGCGAGCGCAAGAACGCATGCGGCGGCGAGCAATCTGGCAATCATCTTCTTCCCTCGGCGTTCGGTTCCGCCGTATTTTACCGGTGTAGAATCGCCTCAAACGAAAATTCCGCTCAAGGCCCGCTCATGTCCGCAGTCCCCGCATCGCGCGCCTGGCCGCCCGAAGGCCTCGCCCGCGTTCCCTACTGGATCTACCAGGACGAGGACATCTACGCCCGGGAGCAGGAGCGCATCTACCGCGGCGACGCCTGGAATTTCCTCGGCCTCGAGGCCGAGCTGCCGGAGAAGGGCGACTTCAAGACCACTTTCGCCGGCGAGATGCCGGTGGTGGCGACGCGGGACGAAACCGGTACCATCCGCTGCTTCGAGAACCGCTGCGCGCACCGCGGTGCGCTCCTGTGTCTCGCGGACCGCGGCAACGCGAAAGAGATCGCCTGCGTCTATCACAACTGGACCTACGACCTGCAGGGCAACCTCACTTCGGTCGCGTTCCGCCGTGGCATCCAGGGCCAAGGCGGCATGGCCCGGGACGCCGACCCGGAGAGCCAGGCGCCGCGAAAATTCCGCGTCGAGATCTTCTGCGGCCTGATGTTCGCGACGCTCTCGGACGAGACGCCGCCGCTCGAGCGCTACATCGGTCCCGAGGTCGCGGCGCGAATCCGCCGCGTGATGAAGGAGCCGGTAAAGATCCTCGGCGGCTACACTCAGGTGTTGCAGAGCAACTGGAAGCTCTACTTCGAAAACGTCAAAGACACCTACCACGCGAGCCTCTTGCATCTGTTTTTCTCAACCTTCCGACTAAATCGCCTCGAACAGAAGGGTGGGGTCGTCGTCGGGGGCGAGGGCGGCAGCCACGTCAGCTACACCATGATGCGGTCGAACCAGGCCGGCGACGAGTACGAGCGCGCCGGCATGCGCTCGGCGAGCGGCGGCTACGCGCTGGAGGCGCCGCAGATGCTTGAGTCGGTGGACGAGATCGGCGACGGCGTCACGCTGCAGATCCTCACCGTGTTTCCGGGCTTCGTGCTGCAGCAGATCATGAACAGCCTGGCCGTGCGGCAGGTGCTGCCGAAGGGGGTGGGCCGCACGGAGCTCGTGTGGACCTGCTTCGGCTACGCGTCGGACGACGCGAAGATGACCGAGCTGCGCATGAGGCAGTCGAACCTCGTCGGCCCGGCAGGCTACATCTCGCTCGAGGACGGCGCCGCGACCGGGTTCGTTCAGCGCGGCGTGCAGGGTGCCGCGGTGCGGGCGTCGGTGGTCGAGATGGGCGGGCGCGGCGTCGAGTCAAGCGAATCGCGCGTCACGGAAACCTCTGTGCGCGGGTTGTGGCAGCAGTACCGCAGGCACATGGGCCTCTGAGCGGATGGACGCCGCGCTGCAGCTCACGGTGGAGAACCTCATCGCGCGCTACGTCCACGCCATCGACGACGACCGTCTGGAAGACTGGCCGAGGTTCTTCGTGGAGAAGGGCCGCTACCGCATCACCACCGCTGAGAACTTCGAGCGCGGCCTGCCGCTGTCCATCATCTACGCCGACTCGCGCGCCATGCTCGCCGACCGCGTCTCGGCTCTGCGCCATGCAAACATTTACGAGGCGCAGCGCTACCGGCACACGGTGTCCTCGACGCTCGTCGAGCGGATCGACGAGCATACGGCGAGCGCAACCTCGAACTTCCAGGTCGTGCGCATCATGCACACCGGCGAGTCGATGCTGTTCGCGAGCGGCCGCTACCTCGACCGCATCTTCATGAGCGGCGACGGGGACGAGCCGCAGTTCCAGGAAAGAGTCGTGGTGATCGACAGCCGCAGCGTGGATACGTTGCTTGCGATCCCGCTCTAGGGGGCTTTACTCAGAGCCTGGAGCCGATCGACGAGAGGCCCGGAGTCCTTTCCATCCAGCGTCTGCTCGCGAGATCGATCACCTTTCCGTCCCCAGACGCCACTGAATCCCGCTGCCTGCCCACCCATTCGACGATCGGCATGAACTCCGAGCATTCCGCCGCCGCCGCGGAAGGAGCCATTTCGAAGATCCCGATTCCCGACTCCGCGGCCCTGACGTACACGTCCGAATCGCTGATCCGCGTCAGGAACGGCAGACAGAGCGAATTGAGAAACCGCTCGAGGGGCTGATATACCGGCATCGAGCTGCGGACCCGGTTCGCCACGACGGCCAGCTGGATGTTGCGCGTGCGGATCCTGCCCACGAGGAGGAGGTCTCTGACGAAATTCGCCGTTGCGTGGATGTCGATCCCCGAGGGCGCCACCGGAATGAGGATACAATCGGCCCTGCTCAGCATTTCCTGGAGGAGCAGACCCGAGGTGCCGGCCGGCGCATCGATCAGGAGCTGCTGCGTGTCCGCCGGCACGTGCATCTCGACGCTGCGAATGCGGCCGCCTTTCTGAGGCGCGGCATTGGCTCCGTAAATTCTCGCCTCGGGCCGGGTGCGGGTCCGCAGCCAATGCAGGCTCGACCCCTGCGGGTCGTAGTCCATGACGGTAGTGGGGATGCCCTGGGCCGCGAAGTAACTGGCGAGGTTGGTCGTAACGGTGGTCTTTCCCGATCCGCCTTTGGAATTGATTACCAGTGTGGTGTTCATTCTCATGACCTTCCCCCGTCGCACATCTACCGCTCGGTAAGCCTATGCCAAAGTCATACTCCCGCTTATTAATTAATTCACAGGAGAGACACGAAATCCTCCTCTTGGTGGGTTCGGGAGCATGCAATCTTGAGAAGGCGGTGTACTCTGCCGAGTATTCGCGCGTTAACCGAGTCCGTGGCGGCATTTTGAGGCTATCCGGTTCTACCGGCCGGCCCCGAGGACATCTTCTTGAGACTTTTTTACGTAGATCTCCCTTCCCGCCTCCGCTGGGCGGTGTCGCGCTGGTGGTACGGCATGCGCGCGTCTTGGCACGCCCGGGACAAGGAGCCCTGGGTGTTCGCCCTGGTTCTCGGCTCGATCGGCGCGATCTTCGTCTTCGCGCTACAGGCGGTCTACGCGCGTCAAGACGAGAGGCGGAATCTGGCCTGCCTTGCGCGGAACGTGTATTTCGAAGCGCGGGGAGAGCCTGTGGCCGGTCAATACGCGGTGGCCGAGGTCACGATGAACCGCAAGGCCTCGGGCCGCTACTCCGGCACGGTTTGCGGCGTGGTCTACCAGAAAAACTGGGATCCGCTCCGAAAGCGCTATGTGGGCGCCTTTTCATGGACGGAGTTCGATACACTGCCGACCCCGACGGGGGAGGACTGGCTGCGCGCCTGGGAAGTGGCCGAAGCGGTCTACTATGAGCGGGAGGCGCCGGTGCTGGAGGGCGCAATGTTCTTTCATGCGACTTACATCAAACCCGACTGGGCGAGAGGCAAGCGGCCGCTCGCGCGGATCGGTGGGCACGTCTTTTATAAGTAGCAGAACAATACGCCGGTCGGGCGACGGTAAACGGGCACTGAATCTCCCAAGGACACGACGGGGTTGCTCTTCTCCTGCTGCGCCCCCATTTGACTAGAGTCAAGCTGCCGGCATGTCTCCCGGCAAGCCGTGCCCAGGGGATTTTTGCATGACCTATCGCGATCCGAGGTTGTGGGTGTGGACCGAAGCGCTGGAGTTGCTCCGAGGAGCGGAGAAGCTGCAGCGCCGGTTTTATCAGCTCGGTGCGGCGGAAGCGCCGTGCTGGGAGCCTTCCGTCGACCTCTACGAGGTGGGCGACCAGCTCACGCTCTGCGTCGCTCTTCCCGGCGTCGCGGCGGATGAACTCGAGGTCTCCCTGGAATCCGGGACCGTCGTCGTCCGCGGCGAGCGCGCGTTTCCCGTGGCCTACCAGGGCGCCATCATTTACCGGCTGGAAATTCCCTACGGCCGCTTCGAGCGCCGCATCGCGCTGCCCGCAGGCCAATACGAGCTCGTCGATCGGCGCCTGGAGCAAGGCTGCCTGACGCTCGGCTTGCGCAGACTGAGGTGAACGACATGAACCTGGAACTCGACAGCGCGAATCAGAAGCCGGCGGGCGAAAAAGCCAACACCCCCGGGCCGCGGTCGTCGCCCGAGGGGACGTATGCCCTTCCCGAGGACGCGCTAGTCATCCTGCCCGTGCGCGGGATGGTGCTCTTTCCCGGCATGATCCTGCCCATTGCGCTCGGGCGCGAGGGCTCGATCGCCGCCGCCCAGCTTGCGGCGAAGGCCAAACGGCCGATCGGTGTCCTGTTGCAGCGAAACCCCGAGGCCGAGCAGCCCGGGCCGAATGACCTGTGCCTGGTCGGGACGGTCGCCAGTATCCTGCGCTACATCACCACGCCCGACGGCACGCACCATGTCATCTGCCAAGGGCAACAGCGCTTCCGCGTCGTCGAGTACCTCGAAGGCTACCCCTTCCTGGTCGCCCGCGTGGGACGAATCGAGGAGCCCGAGGCCGCCGGCAACGAAATAGAGGCGCGCTTCGTGCAGTTGAAGGAACGGGCGCTTGAAGTCCTGGAGCTCCTGCCTCAGACCCCGCAGGAGCTGGTCGCCGGCATCCAGGGCATGTCGTCCGCCGGGGCGCTCGCCGACCTCGTTGCGGGTGTCATGGACATCGAGGTTTCGGAAAAGCAGGCCTTGCTCGAGACATTGGACCTGCAAAAGCGCATGGACGAGGTGCTCGACAAGCTCGCGCACCGGCTGCAGGTGCTGAAGCTCTCGCGCGAGATCGACCAACGCACCAGGCAGAGCATGGACGAGACCCAGCGCCGCTACGTCCTGCGCGAACAGATGAAATCGATCCAAAAGGAACTGGGCGAAGGCGAAGACGGCCATGCCGCGGAAATCGAGGAGCTCAGGAAAGCGATCGCCGAAGCGGGAATGCCCGAAGAGGTGGAGAAGCAGGCGCTCAAGGAGCTGAAGCGACTGGAACGCATGTCCGACGCCACGGGCGAGTACTCCATGGTGCGCACCTATCTCGACTGGCTGATCGAGCTACCGTGGAAGAGCCCCGAGCCCGACGCCATCGACATGGCGGAAGCGCGGCGCATTCTCGACGCGGATCACTTCGGCCTCGAACCGGTCAAGAAGCGCATCCTCGAGTACCTCGCGGTGCGCAAGCTCAATCCCGAGGGCCACGGGCCGATCCTGTGCTTCGTCGGTCCGCCCGGAGTCGGGAAAACTTCGCTCGGCCAGAGCGTAGCGAAAGCGCTCGGGCGGAAGTTCGTGCGCGTGTCGCTAGGCGGCGTGCACGACGAGGCCGAGATACGCGGGCACCGGCGCACCTACATCGGCGCGCTGCCCGGCAACATCATTCAGGCGATAAAGAAGGCCGGCACGCGCAACTGCGTCATGATGCTCGACGAGGTCGACAAGCTCGGCGCGGGCTTCCACGGCGATCCGTCCTCGGCGCTGCTCGAAGTGCTCGATCCGGCGCAGAACAACACGTTCCGCGACAACTATCTCGGCGTGCCCTACGACCTTTCGCGGGTGATTTTCATCACCACGGCGAACGTGCTCGACACCATCCCTGGGCCGCTGCGCGACCGCATGGAGATCATCCAGCTGCCGGGCTACACGCAGGAGGAGAAGCTCGAGATTGCGCGCCGCTACCTCGTCGCACGCCAGCTCATGGAAAACGGGCTCAAGCCCGAGCAGTTCGAGATAGCCGACGCGGCGCTGACCGCGATCATCCGCGATTACACGCGGGAAGCGGGCGTGCGGTCGCTCGAGCGCCAGATCGGGGCCGTGTGCCGGCGCGCGGCGGTGCGCATCGCCGAAGGTGCGGTGCAGAAGGTGAGAATCGAAGAGGGCGATCTCGTCGAGATCCTCGGGCCGCCGAAATTCGAGAACGAGGTAGCGCTGCGCGCCGGTATGCCGGGCGTCGCCACGGGCCTCGCGTGGACGCCTGTCGGCGGAGACATCCTGTTCATCGAGGCGAGCCGCACTCCGGGTGCCGGCAAGTTGATTCTCACCGGCCAGCTAGGCGACGTGATGAAGGAATCCGCACAGGCCGCGCTCACGCTGGTGAAATCCCGCGCCGCGGCGCTTGGCATCGATCCGGCCGCGTTCGAGAAAATGGACGTGCACGTCCACGTGCCAGCCGGCGCGATCCCCAAGGACGGCCCCAGCGCGGGTGTCGCGATGTTTCTCGCGCTCGCGTCGCTTTTCGCCGAGCGCGCCGTTCGCGCCGACACCGCCATGACGGGGGAAATCAGCCTGCGCGGCCTGGTGCTGCCTGTGGGTGGGATCAAGGACAAGATGCTCGCGGCCATGCGCGCCGGCCTCCGCCGCGTGATGCTGCCCGCCCGCAACCGCAAGGACCTGGAGGAGGTACCGGCGGAAGCGAAGGCAAAGATGGAATTCGTTTTCCTCGAGGATGTCGACGAAGCGGTTCGCGTCGCGCTCGAGCCGCGCGCGGAAACAAAAGCAGCAACCGCCGTCAGACGGCGCTCCTAGGCGCCGGACTCCATTCCCGGGAGCCACATCAGGTCGGTCACCCCCGGGTCAACCCCCGCTTGCATAAGGAGCGCCGTCACCTGGCCGCGGTGGTGCGTCTGGTGGTTGAAGAAGTGCTGCACCGCGAACCACAGGGGAAAGGTCCTGTCGCGGTTGCCGACCATGCTGCGGAACTTCAGGGGCGCGGCGAGGCGCTTTTCGTCCAGGGTCTCCACCCATTCGAGGATCTCGGCGTCGGTCGCGGCGCGCTCGCGGCGCAGTTCGGCGAAATCCGCGTACAGCTCGTCGGCGAGCGTCCTGACGCGGAACTCGCGCGAAACGAACCTTCCAAGCCAGAGCCTGTCGCCGAGCAGCAGGTGATTGAGCGTCCCGTGTATCGAGCGAAAGAACGCGCCGCGGTCAGCCTTGCGCTCGGCTTCCGAGAGTTTTTCGCAGTGCTCGTAGATGCGTTCGTTCATCCAGCGGTTGTAGCGGGCCATGGCGTGAAAGCCGGACAGCATGGAGGCTTGTTGTAGCGCGGGGGTCATTCGGGTTTCACGCCAGCGGCGCGGATCACGCCGCGCCAGCGCTCGGTGTCTTCCTTCATGATCGCCGCCATCGCGGCCGGGGTGCTGCCGATCGGCTCGGCCGACAAGCCGTCCAGGCGCTTCGCGACCTCGGGCTGCTTCAGTATGTCCGCGATCGCCGAGGAGAGTTTCTCGGCGATCGCCGTGGGCGTCTTCGGCGGCGCCGAAACGCTGAACCATGCGATCGAGACGAACCCCGGATAGAACTCCGCCATCGCCGGCACCTCGGGTAGCGAAGGCACGCGCCGCTCGCTGCCGACGGCAAGCGCCCTGAGCTTGCCCGCGCGAACGTGCTGCACCGTCACCCCGAGATTGTCGAACATCATTTCCACCTCGCCCGCGAGCAGCGCTGCGAGCCCGGGCGCCGTCCCTTTGTAGGGTACATGCGTGATTTTCAGGCTGCCGGCCGCAGTCTTGAACATCTCGGTCGTGAGAAACGAAACCGTGGTCGTGCCCTGGGATGCGTAGTTGAACTTGTCCGGGTTCGCGCGCACGAGGGCGACGAATTCCTGGAGCGTGTTCGCCGGGACTTTCGAAGCGTTGACGAGCAGAACGCTCGGAATCGCCGCTATCACCGTGACCGGCACGAACTGCGTCGGGTCGTAGGGGAGCTTTGCATACAGGCTGGGATTGATCACCAGCGGGGCAGGGGGCGTCGCGAGCAGTGTGTAGCCGTCGGGATCGGCGCGCGCCACGGCTTCCGCGCCGATGCCGCCGGACGCTCCGACCCGGTTTTCCACGACGACGGGCTGGCCCCAGCGCCCCGCGAGCCTCTCGCCGACGATGCGCGGCAGCGCGTCGGCGGCACCGCCCGCGGGGAAGGGAACGATGACGCGGATCGGGCGGGCCGGATATCCGGGCGCCGGATCCTGCGCCCACGCGAAAGCGCTTGCCAGCACGCATGCGAGCCAAGCGCACCGCCATGAGTTCATGCGTCCTCCGCCGCCAAATCGCGCCGATCGCCATGATAGGATACTTTTTGCGAAGGTTTCAAAGGAGGAGATCCACGATGCCCGCTTCTGAAAACAACAACGTTCCCGGTCTTCCCTGCGGCTGCTGCCCGCCGCGGCGCGGTTTTCTTGGCACGCTCGCCGCGCTCGGCGCTGCCGCTCTGCTCCCGGGAGAGCTGATGGCGCAGGGCGCGAAGAAGGCCCCTCGGAGGCCGCACCGCATCGACGTCCATCACCACCTCATGTACCCGGGCTACCTCGACGAGGCCGGCGGCCGCCGCGCGGGCTCGACCTTCAAGTGGTCGCCCGAGATGTCGCTCGAGGACATGGACAAGAGCGGAATCGCCGTGTCGGTGCTCTCGCTCATCCAGCCGAGCGCCGTGACCGCCGACGTCGAGAAAGGCCGCAAGATCGCGCGCCTCTCGAACGAATACGGCGCACAGCTCGCGCGCGACCACAAGGGCCGATTTGCGAGCTTCGCGACGCTGCCCCTTCTCGATACCGAGGGAACGCTCAAGGAAATCGGTTACGCCCTGGATACGCTCGAGGCGGAGGGCATCGGCCTGATGACGAGCTACCTGGACAAATACCTGGGAGATGCATCCTTCGCGCCGATCTGGGAGGAGCTCAACCGGAGGAAGGCGGTGATCTACACCCATCCGCTTTCACCGGAGTGCTGCAGGAACATCAAGAGCGAAGTGCCGCCGGCGGTCGTCGAGTACGCCACCGACACGACGCGCACTATCGCGAGTCTCGTGTTCAGCGGAACCGCGTCACGCTATCCGGACATCCGCTGGATCTTCTCGCACAGCGGCGGCACGATGCCGTTTCTGCTCAGCCGCTTCACGCGCCACGAGATCGACATGAAGGAAAAAGCGAATGAGCGCGTGCCAAAGGGCGTGATGTACGAGCTGAAGAGGTTCCACTACGACACGGCTCAAGGGAACCACGCCGGTGCGCTCGCGGCGCTGATGAAGATCGTAACGCCGTCGCAGGTGCTCTACGGAACAGATTTTCCGTTCCGCGACGGGGCCGAGGAAACCGGTGGGCTTTCCGCGTTCCGCTTCGAGGCGAAGGATCTCCGAGCCATCGAACGCGACAACGCACTCAAGCTGCTGCCGACGCTCAAAGCGTGATTTTGCGCTACGGTTCGTACCCGGCGTCTTTGAGGAACCGCGCCCGGTCCTCGGGGTCGAGGTTTTCCGCGAGCCGCTGATAGAACGCTTTCAGGTCGCGCGCCTGCGCCGCGGCCTTTTTCACCATCACCTTGGCGATCGGGCCCACGTAGGGTGCGAGCTGCCCTGCAGCCTTGTCGATATCTACGGCCTCGACCGGCTTGTTTGAAAGGTCGGGCGAGGACCGGTCCGGGGCCGCTTCGGTTCGCGCACCCGCGAAAACCTTCTCGAGCGCCGCCGCGGCGAACGCCTTTGCGTCCCGCTCCGATGGAATCTTCTCGGCGAGCAGACGCACGAGGGCTGGGCCGTCGGTGGTGGTCTTCGCCGATCTCCTGACGAGCACTCTCGCCATCGGGCCGACATAGGGCGCGAGCAGCTCCTCGAGCTCACGCAGGGGCTCGGCCGCCCATCCCGGAGGCGGGAAAGTCGTGTCCCGCCGGTCCTGATGAATGATCGTGGGGAGGAGGGTCGCCTCCGTCGGCGCCGACTCGCTGCCGCGGCTTTCGAAGCCCTTGGCGAGGGCCTCCGCGAATTCGCGGGCGCTGGCGTAACGGTCTTCTGCTTTCTTCGCGAGAGCCTTGGCGAGGATCGCGTCGAAAACTTCGGGAACGCCCTGAGGATTGATTTCCGAGGGATTGCGGTGGGGTTCGTGGCAGATCTTGTACCCGACGGTCTCGGTCGGGCCTTCGAACGGCTTCACGCCGGTCAGCAACTCGTAGAGGACGACGCCGCAGGAAAAGACGTCGCTGCGCCGGTCCACCTGCTGCCCGGCGTACTGCTCGGGCGACATGTACGCCGGGGTGCCCATAACGGACCCGACCTGGGTGAGGTTGGAGCGGTCGATCCGGGCAATCCCGAAGTCCGCGACCTTGAGGCGGCCGTCCGGCGTCATGATGATGTTCTGGGGCTTGATATCGCGGTGGACTACGCCGTGTTCGTGGGCGTAGTGGAGGGCGTCCAGCAACCGGCTCATGATGCTCATCACGTCCTGCAGGCCGAAGCGCTCC
>WNEZ01001666.1_pt1 | contig 24071 bp, 21 predicted proteins | sample 5400521 | NCBI WGS metagenome assembly WNEZ01 (sample SAMN13153339, study PRJNA577476) | soil metagenome | isolation source: 120 cm saprolite under Douglas fir tree site 2 hole 1 replicate 1 | place: USA:California | collected 2015-04-18
CTTGACGAAAGGATGTTCGCGTCCGACGAGCGCGCCGCCGAGCTGGTCGCGGTAGACACGGCGTTGACCAAGCTGGGGACGCTGCATCTGAGGCAGAGCCGGGTGGTGGAGTACCGATTCTTCGGCGGGCTCACGGTGGAGAAGACCGCCGAAGCGCTACAAGTTTCGCCCAACACCGTGCTGCGCGACTGGCGGATGGCCAAAGCCTGGCTGCATCGGGCGCTCGGGTTGGAACGAGAAGGATGACGCCTGAGCGGTAGCGGCAAGATCGAGCGGCTCTACCTTCTGCGACAATGACCGCGCGATAGCATTGCGGTAGGCGCCGGTCCCACTCCATGTTGCGATAGCATCCGAGCCGTGCCGGCCCTTCTCTTGTCGCTGCTACTACTGCAGTCGGACGAGACATTAATCAAGGACCTCCAAGCTCTGACGCTGCTCGCTCCGACGGATGAGCGACGCTGCGCGCGATGGTAGAGCAGACGTTGCCCCGCGTGGCCAAAGTGATGCACGCGCGCGCACCGAAGAACCCTACGGTGAAGATCGTCTCCCGCACGGCGGCAGCCGGTAAGCTCAAAGCGGTGCTCGCGCGGGAGTACCCAGGCGATCGCCTGGCTCGCCTCGGCGCCGCACTCAAAGCGGTGCACCTGATCGAGCCACAAGTGGATCTCCAGCGGGAAGCCCTCGAGCTGTACGCGACGAACGTGGGCGGCTTCTATGACCCACACGACAGGACTCTGTACCTGCTCGCCGACCAACCCGCGGTGATGCAGCAATTGGCGATCGCGCATGAGCTGGCGCATGCGATTCAGGACGAGCAGCTGGGGCTGGAGCGCCTCACTCGAGAAGCGATGCGATCCGAGGATGCGCAACTCGCCCTTTCGGCGGCGCTCGAGGGAAATGCCCAGGCCGTCGCCGCGGAGGTCGTCGGGGCGGATTCGGGCGACGAGGACGGAATGGCCGGAGCGCTGATTGCGGAAAGCACGGCCCTCTCTGCTTCCCTGGCGGCGCGGGCGAGCGGCGTCAATCCCTGGTTGGCTCTTCAGCTCAGCTTCCCGTACGAGGCCGGCGCGGAGCTCGTGCGCGCGATCGCGACGAAGGATGATCCCGCTGCTTGCCGGCTCCTTTCACGCCTTCCCGCAAGCACCGCGCAGGTTCTCGACCCGGCGATCTACCGGAACAACCAGGCCCCGCTGCGAGGCTCGATAGGACTGGCTTCCCTGGTGCCGGGGACGGAACGGGTTTACGAGACGACCCTGGGGCGAGCCAATATCGATCTCCTGGCCACGACCCACGACGCCGGTCGATTGGGAGAGGGCTGGCGCGGCGATGTTCTCGAGCTCGTGCGAAAAGGGCCGATGCAGAGCGCAGCGTGGGCGATCGCCTTCAAGGAGGCCCGCCAAGCCGAGGTGTTCGCGAGATTCTATTCCAAGCTGCTCGGCGCGAAGGACCGGGTCGATGGCACTGCCGTAGAGGACAAGGAAGGCTCCATCTCAGGCGTGATCGTTCGTGGGAGCGCGGCGCTGATTCTCATTCGCGTCCCGCTCGAGCGATGGAATCCAGTCGTCAATGGATGGGATGTCTTCGGCTCCGCGACAGTTTCAGCTGCTGACGAGGCACGGCGGCCGGATGCGCTGCGGAGGTAACGCGGAGCGCGCCACCTCGCGACCCACTGCCCGGCCAACTCGGCCACGACGGCCCGTCGCGCGGCGGGCGCGCTTGAGGTGTGTGACAATTTCGGTCCTCGCGGCCCGCAAATGTCACACACTTCGCCAAAAATGGGCCCCGTCGTATGAAACGACCTGGGAGGCGGTGGGGCGGGTTGGGAAATGCACTCATCTCGCCCGCACGATGGTCGACCTTGCATCGGTCCTCGATACGGTGTGGCTTCGAGCGGCGCTTGACTCGGCGCTTCGGCAAAGAAAGACAAATCTGGCTTGGATTCATCGAGCTCTTGATCACCACGGGAACGGTCGCCGCGGGGCAGCCTGCCTACGGACACTGGTAAGCGACCATCAACGCGAAGACGAGGTGCCCGACAGCGTTCTCGAATCAATGGGAATTGAGCTGGCGCTCGCGATGAAACGGAAGCCCAAGCTGCACTGGAGAATTCTCGAGGGTGCGCGGCTGATTGCGGAGGTTGACTTTGCCTGGCCCGAAGAGCGGCTCTGCGTTGAGCTTGATGGTTGGACGCAGCACGGCACCCGCGCTGCGTTCGTGCGCGACCGCGCTCGCGATCGTGCTCTACTAAGGCTCGGGTGGATGGTTCTCCGATTCACTTGGCAGGACGTCGTTGCGGACCGGGAGTCGGTAATTGCCGAGCTGGCGAGTTGCTATGAGTCCCGCACCCGTTCCGTGACTGTTATCGCGGAGCCAAGTCGTCGTCGGAGCCGTACGCAGACCGGCGCTTGATTGGTCGCAGCCCTGATAAGAACCTGACAATTGCCGATCGCTTCGGGTATTGCTTGGCCATGAAACGATCGGCGGCCCGAATCCCTGGAGCGCCCCAGGGTAACCAGCTCTCGTATTCATTCCGCATCATTGGCGGGCACCGCCCGGGGATGCGCGACGCGTATCACGCCCTCTTGAAAATGCCCTGGTGGGGCGCGATTACCGCCATCGTCTCCGCCTACCTGATCCTCAATGCGCTCTTCGCGCTCCTCTATATGGCGACCGGCGGGGTGGCGCATGCGGCGAAACATTCTTTTCTGGATGCGTTCTTCTTCAGCATCCAGACGATGGGGACGATCGGGTACGGTGCGATGTATCCGGAGACGCGCCTTGCCAACGCCGTGGTGGTTGCTGAATCCGTTGCCGGGCTGCTGCTCACCGCACTTGCCACCGGCATCGTCTTCGTGAAGTTTTCGCAGACGCGGGGAAAAATCCTCTTCAGCGAGCGCGTTGCGATCGGCCCCCTGGATGGCATCCCCACTCTCATGCTCCGGCTGGGCAACGAACGAAACAATTCCATCTACGACGCGGACATGCGTCTCACCTTGATTCGCACGCGCCGCACCGCGGAGGGGCTTGCGTTCTACCAGAATGAAGACCTGAAGCTGGTCAAGGACCGCGCGCCCACGCTCTCCCAGTCGTGGATGATGCTCCACCGCATTGACCCGACCAGCCCTCTCCATGGAGCTACACCCGAGTCGCTCGACAGCAGCGAGGCCGAGATTCAGGTCGCGCTCTCAGGAATCGATGATACGTCCCTGCAACCGGTGCACGGCCGGCACACCTATGAGCGCTTTTCCATCGTTTGGGGCGCGAGGTTAGCGGACGTCCTCTCGGAGACGCCGGAGGGCGATCTGCTGCTCGACCTGACGAAATTCCACGTGCTCGAGCCAACCCAGCCGACGGCCGAGTTTCCCTACCCGCGCGAGGAACTGGGCTCGTCGTCGAGCCCTGATCCGCGAACGCGAAACGCGAACCGAAGCGGTTACTGAGCCGGCGCCACGCTAAAACGCGGATCGAGCGAGCCGAATATCCGCCCGCTTCCACGCCGAACGAAATTCCTTCTCGGCGTGCGCCGCGTCCTGCTTCCTGTTCTGCGCCTTGAGACATTGCCAAAGCCCGAACAGGGCCCAGCCGTTCCTTGGGTTCTTCTCGAGGTCTCGCCGATAGACCGCCTCCGCGTCGCTCAACCTTTTCGCCTCGATCAGCACCGCTCCCAGATAGTGGCGCAGCGGATAGAACCAATCTGCCGGCTCTGAGTACGCAAGGCCATCCTCCATCGCCACTGCCTCCTTCCAGAGCGCGATCGCCTCCGCGTGGTTTCCGCGCCGTTCCGAAATCCGCGCCTCGATTGCCTTGGCTGCGACACCCGTGAGGTCCTTGGCGGGGCTCAACCCCGCGGTCAGATCGTCCGGCAGCCCTTCGCGAAGCACTTTCAAAGCATTGAGGGCGCTATTCGCTTCAGGCAGCTTCCCGGTCGACGCGTAAGCCATGCCCCGCGCGTGCAGCCAAAGCGCGGTGAGGATCTTGTATTTCTCCGGAGGCCTAGGTTCGTCGAGAATGGTCTCCCACATTCCAAAGCGGACCATCACCAAAAGCTGCTCCGAAGCGAGGAAATCCATCCCCGGCATCATGTCCAGCATCTCGGGGGGAAGGGCTTTCACCGCGTCGCGCGCGGATTGCAGCGACTCGCCGGCGCGGCCCTCCATCGCCGCGGCGTAGGCGAGAAATCCGTAGTTGTGGCCGAGATACATCGCGTAGTAGCCCGGCGGCGTCGTCTGGGCCATGTATCGATGGTCCATTTCCACGGCCTGGCGATTGGCTTCGGTGGCGTCCGCGTAGCGGCCAACGCGCTGATAGATGTGCGCCGGCATGTGAACGACATGCCCCGCTCCGGGCATCAACTTCCCAAGGCGATCGGCGGCGGCGATTGCTTTTTCGGGGTGTTGCGACGCTTCGACCGCGTGGATGTAATAGTGATTGGCTCCGGGATGATTCGGATCCTGGGCGAGCACATTTTCGAGCGTCGCCACGGTCTCCTCGGTTTGCGGCGCCGGCTTTCCATCCAGCGTCCACAGCTTCCATGGGTCGACGTCCATCAGCGCCTCGGCGAAGAGCACCTGGGCATCGAGATCGTTTGGAAATTCGTGGGCGACCTCGCGCATGGCCCTGGCGTAGGCCTCATTGAACGGCTGCTGCGCTGAGGGTTCGAGCGGTTCGGGCCCCTTGTATCGGTTGGCGAGCGCGGCGATCAGCGCTTGCTCGATCGGCGTGTCCCGCGATGCCAGCTCGCGCGCCCGGGTGAGCGCGTCCCAGGCTGCCTGAGCGCGGTCCGGGAGCATCGGTACGTTGTAATTCGGCCCCAGCGTTAGCGAAACACCCCAAAAACACATCGCACAACCTGGATCCAGCACTGCGGCCCTGGCGAAGGAACGCGCAGCTTCGTCATGGTTGAATCCGTACGCGAGCCGAAGTCCTTGATCGAAAAATGCCTGTGCCTCGGCCGAGGACGTCGTGACTTCTCGATGCAAGGTGCCGAGGCCGTCGAGCAACAGCGCACCCCTCGCCAGCGAATGGACGGTCCCACCCGGCGCGGCCGGAAAGTTCGGCTGGGAAGCTGCTTTCGATTGAGCGGTCTCGTTGTTGCCTGTTTTCAGGGCCCCTGCCGGCCGCTGCTGCCCAGCGCAGGCGATGAATGCAACTGGAATCAAAAGCAATGCTCGCATGCGGGCTCCGTTTCTCGCGGGCGAGAAGCTAGCAAAGGGCCGCGCACCCGAAAAGGCGACCGTCGGGAAAAACCAGAGCGACGCACCGTCGACTTCGTGTACTTCTCGAAGGGGCAGTGTAAAGACCGCGAAGGATGAGTACACCACAGGACCAGGGACACTCATTGCTTCGCGATCTGTCGTGGGCGGGTGTACTTTTATTGGCCCTGGCGACCTCGTTCATTCTCCACCGTCGCGCCGGGCTGACGTTTCCACTGCCTTGGCCGGATGAAGCTGTCTTTCTTTGGCCTGCCGAAATGCTCGCTGAGCGGGGAACGTGGATAGCGCCCCAATTGAATGACAGTCGTCCCATTCTTTGGATGCCACCGGGCTACACGGTCCTGATGGCGGCCATCTTTCGGTGGGTACCCCTGAGCCTTGTGTTGTCGAGATGGATCTCCTGGATCTTTTCCGCCGCGGCGGTTGCCGGGCTCTTGGTTCTCTACCGGCGGCAGCGATCTACACTGGCCATTCTTCCCGTGGTCGGAGCGCTCGCCATCGTTCCCACTTGGGTGATCATGGGCAACATCGCGAGAATGGAGGGCCTGCTGCTGTGCACCACGGTCTGCGGCTTTCTCCTCGTCTCGTCCGAGCGCCAATGGAAAGGGATCGCCCTGCTCGGCATGGGTCCCCTGATCCATCCCAATGGGGTTGTGTTTCTCGCCGCGGGCGTCGTCAGTGTCATCCTGAGCTTACGCCGGCGGAACGCGCGACTCACGAACACTGATTTCGTCGCGGTGAGTGCTGTTGCTCTCTTGTACATCGGCTACGCCATCCTGGTGTTTCGCTATCGCGCCGCGTTCTTTGATGACATGCGGTACCAATTCGCGCGCAAGGCCTCCTGGTCTGTGATTGGGGCGCTGCTCGCGCCACGTTCACTGTTCCTCGCGCTCGGGATCGCAGGAGCGGCGTTCGCGTCCTGGCGCATCTGGGGACGACCCCGGCCGTCCTACTGGCTCACCGTGGCGAGCTGTGTGATTCCCGTTCTCAGCGGCGAGATGTGGTACATCGTGTTTGGCGACCTAGGCATCCTTCTTCTTCTCGCCGAGTGGTTGGATATCGCTGCGACAATGGGATTCGCCGTTCTCGGGCTCTTTGGGCTCTCGAGCCGAGCGATCCAGTGGTTGACGATCAGCGTTCTGGTCGCTGCCTCCGCGATAAGTCTTCGGTTTGCGCGCTGGCTCGGGGTGACGGCAAGCCCGGTCGACCTTCCTGGCGATCTGAGCTGGGACTGCATGCGAATGCGTGCGGCACCGTATTTGGAGCAAGCCGAGCGGCGGGCAATGGTCGAGGCCGTCTCTCGTTTGTCGCAGCGACTGCACGCGTCCCGGATCCAGTTCCAGCCTCCGTCCGATGGTTTGCTCATACTGGCCGAGCGATCGTCGGAGTATCTGCCCTTCTTTCCTATCTTTACGGAGAAGAAGCACGACCTCCTGGTCATCCACCAGGCATCGGAGTGGCGCGATTGCGGCTTCGATGGAAGCGCGCCGGTGGAACAGAACGGCAGGTCGGAGCGACCGCTGTTTCACTATGACCGGGATTCGGGCCATCGATGGTATGTGTTTCAACCCCCGCGACGGTCAGGCGAACCCTGATGTCCTTGCGAAAAGCTGGGCCGAGCTCCGACGCACCCTGACTTGACGGAACGCGAGGCGCAGGCCTAGGAGGCTCTTCTGCGGACGGGGGGCCCGCTCGGGAAGTGGTGCTCGCTGCGAGCCGGATCGACCTGCAGCAAGCGCTGGAAGGGTCGTGACGACGTGGGGGGATGCTTGCGCAAGCAACCGAGCCGTATCTCAGAAAAGGAGCTCACGATGAAAGCGAAGCTGCGTCGGCTGTTTGAGGGACCATCTTTGGCAGTTGCGGTTGCCGCGATGCTTGCCTGGGCGTCCGCGCCGCAGGCCCGAGTGACCCAGATCATCATCGAAACCAAAACTTCGCCCGCTTTCGACGGTCAGGTCTTTGGCGACGCCGGTCAGTATGAAACCCTGGCGGGGCGCGCCCGCGGCGAGCTCGATCCGAGGGATCCGCTCAACGCGATCATCCAGGACATCGAGCTGGCGCCGCGGAATGCGGCCGGCAACGTCGAGTACGTCGCCACCTTCTTCCTCGTAAAGCCGATCGACATCTCGAGGAGCAGCCACTTGATGTGGCACGACGTGCCAAACCGCGGCGGACGGATCACCATCCCCGTGGACAGCCGAAACGACGGCGACATCGGCCTGAGCAGCGGCTGGCAGGGCGACAATTCGGGCGGAACGGATCAGACGAGGACCGGCAACGACTGGGTGATGGTTCCGGTGGCCAGGCACCGCAGCGGAGCGCAGATCACCGGGCAGGTCCTGGGCCGAATCGTGAATCGCAGCGGCACCGATTCGCAGCCGCTCCTCGTTCAGTCGAACCCTGTCCCGTACCGGCCGGCAAGCCTGGACACCAGACGCGCGACCCTGACCACGCACACCCACGAAACCATGGAAGGTGTCGTCAGCGGTGCGAGAAGAATCCCGAGCGGCGACTGGTCCTGGGGCAATTGCGACGCCGATCACCCGTTTCCGGGCACGCCCGATCCCACTCAGATCTGCCTCCGGAACGGCTTCGATCCCAACCTGCTCTATCAGGTGGTGTTCACCGCGAAGGACCCCTACGTCCTGGGGGTCGGCTTCGCCGCGTTCCGGGACATGGCCAGCTTCTTCAAGTTCGAAACCGAGGACGATTTCGGCACTCCCAATCCGGTGGCCGGAGGAATCAACTGGTCAATCATCCGCGGTGTTTCACAGTCAGGCAACTTCACCCGGGCTTTTCTGCACCTCGGCTTCAATGAGGACGAAGCCAGGCGTCAGGTGAACGACGGCGCATGGCCGATCATCGCCGGGCGGCGGGTCGCCCTGAACTTTCGCTGGGCGCAGCCGGACGGCGTGCTCGAGCTGTACCAGCCCGGCAGTGAAGGCCCGCAGTGGTGGGTAAGGCACGAAGATCGCGTTCGGCATCTGCCCGCGCGAAGCATCCTCGATCGATGCAGAGAGAGCCGCACCTGCCCCAAGATCATCGAGCACTTCGGTTCCGCCGAGATCTGGGGGCTGAAGCTGGGCATCGAGTGGGTGGGAACCGATGCCAGGGAGGACATACCGCTGCCGGCGAACGTGCGGAGGTATTACATCTCGAGCACCACACATGGCGGCGGAGCCGGTGGCTTCAGCCAGGATCCACCGACCACTCCACCGGTCAGCTGCCCGGGGAACAACTACGGCCAGGGCATCTTGAGAGCCAATCCAATGCCGCAAACGCAGACGGTGAACGCGATCCGCACCCACTTCCGCGAATGGGTGATGAATGGCACGCTACCGCCCCCGAGCGTCTACCCGACCTTGCGCGGCAGCGACGGGGAGCACCAGGGTGAAGACGATGCCGAGCAAAGCGAAGGGCATCACCATCACCGGCAAGGCGATCTGGTCGAGCCGACGAAGGTGGCGATGGGATTCCCAACCATTCCGGGCCTGCGCCCGACCGCACCGGAGCCGGGTTTCATCAATCCGGTTCTCGATTACGACTGGGGTCGAGAGTTCAATCCCTCGGATGCATCAGGCGTTCCCACGAACATCCCCCCGCCAATCAGGCAGGTGATCGCGATGCGGGCGCCGAGAGTGGATGCGGACGGCAACGAGGTCGGCGGAGTCCCGGTGGTTTTGCGCGACGCGCCGCTCGGGACCTACCTTGGCTGGAACATCACCGCGGGAGGCTTCCACCGCGACCAGCTCTGCGATTATGCGGGAGGGATGATCCCCTTCGCCCGAACACAAGCCGAACGCCTGGCCAGTGGCGACCCGCGCCTCTCGCTGGAGGAGCGCTACGGCAGCCATGAGGGATATGTCGCTGCAGTCCACGCCGCGGCCGCGAACGCCGTCGCCAGGGGCTTTCTGCTTCAAGTCGACGCGGACGCCCTCGAGGCACAGGCCGCGGCAAGCGACGTGCTCAACCCATAAAGATCCGCAGCTGTTTGAACAATGCCAACGGCATCGCGTTCCAGACCCGCTGCATCACCAGCGCCCAGGCGATAAATCCCGCGCGCAACGCAAACAGTCGGGGGGAAGTTTTGAGAGCCCCGAGCGCAAGCAGTGGCACGATCACCACCGTGGCGTGCCACCAATGCCGGGAGTCGATCAACGCCAGGACGCCGGTGATCAGCACGGCCGCCCCTAACGAAACGTCCTTTGCATAGACAGCCATTGCCACGCCGACCAAAGTGGCGCCGATCGCGACGGCGAAAAGTGGATCGGATGGCGTTGACACCAGAGAATCAACATCGCGAAACGTGTCTCCCCAACGTGAGCTTGACGCAAAGCAGATCAGGCTGACGAGGCAGCCGAGGCCGATCGGGAAGAGGGCGCCCCACGGCCATTGGTGTATCAAGCGGCCTCGCACGAGCTCCCGCAACGCGACCGCTGCGAAGGGGACGAGCACCACGGCCCGATAGTGCAGCAGGGCGGCGCAGGCAAACCAACCCAGTCCGTGAGCCCAGCGACGCCGCGCAAGAGAGCGCAGCATCATCGCGCCGCAGCCAATCCACGCGGGATCGTACATGCCGTTCAGCCCGGCTCGGATAAGGATCAGCCAACAAAGAACGCCAACCCCCGCCCGCAGACCGGGTGGGAGCACGAGCAAGGCGAGCAGCGTCGCCCAGATTGCCAGATGCGCAATCAGCAGGACGTAAGCGGCGACCAACCGGTTGAACGTCGTCTCGGGCATCGAAACGAGCTGGCTCAGTGTGGCTGGAGGTAGGAAAAGAATCAGGGTGCCCGGTGGGTAGATATACGGGACATCGAGCCAGTCCCGCGTCGGGTGCTTGTAGGGGACCCGTGGGCCAATCTGACCGTAGGGCGTTCGATAAAGCTCAAATCCTCGCTGAAGAAAAATCCACGACGAGAACGTGTGCCGGAGGTGATCTGTATAGCTACCGAGGTCACCGAACGGACTGCGCGTCAAGGCGGGGACGAACAACGATAGAGCGAGCGAGGCGAAGCAGATTGCGGTCAGAGTACTTCGCGCCGGAATTGACCTTGCCGCGATATTCACCAGGGCTTCATACGCCGGTTTTTTCGAAAGGTACGTTCGAAAGTTCCTTACATACTTTGAGTATCTGATGCCTTACTTAGAGAGTCGAAAGGCAGGCTTTTATGGTGAAGACCAGAATCGCATTGGGCGTTTGTGCGTTTGTCCTCGGTGCGTGCGCGCATCAAGGGCAAGTGTCGGAGCAACAGTTGGCGCGCGTCCCTTCCGGCGGGATGGCAAGGGTGGACGAGGCTCGAACCGATCTATCGAGAACTCAAGATGAGCTGGGTCGCAAGGATCTTGCGATTGCCAGTGCGGAGAGAGAAGTCTCGGTGGCGAAGGACGATGTCCGCGTTGCCGACGCGGAAGCGCAGCGGACGGAGACGATGCTGAAGCAGGCCGACTTCAACCGCAGTGCACCAGGTCAACGAAAATCATATGAGGACGCGACTCTCTTTCGCGCTCAGAAGGAATTGGCTGAAGCTCATCTGAAGGCGGCCAACTCCGCGGTCAAGCTGGCCAACGCTGAAAAGCAAGAAGCCGAGGCAGAGAGGGATTTCGCAACCGCGAACGTATCCTCGCGTCAATACGATGCTCTCTTGCAGTCTGGCGATCCGTCCATCAAGGAGACGGACGTCAACGCGGTGAGGAAGAACATGGAAGACGCCCGAAGCCGAATCCAGGCGACCAAGGGTGAGGTTCTCGCCGCAAAGTCCACCGCAGATCGAGACAGGATGATGTGGGAGGCCAGCAAGAGCCAATTCGAGAGCCGCCGCGGTACTGGTGGCGCCAGCAATGCTCGATAGCGTTTCTTAGGTTCGAAGTGACTCCGGGTATCAAAGCAACCCGACGAGTCGGGGTTTGGAATAAATCCCGACTCGTTATTGGCGCGACCTCTGCAGCGGATGAAGTTTCCATTCTTGTAGATCGCATCCTTCTGCTCCAGCCGGAAAGTCTTTGCCAGCGCAGGCCTCATCCTGGCAACGTGGGTCAGGAATTGCTTACCGGGAAGCTGCGGTAGGGTCGGAAAGGCAGAATCGAGGTGACTGGGCTGACATTTCATCCCGGAGTCGCGGTCGGCCTTGCCATTTCCGCCCTGATCGCACTCACCGCGCCGCTGATTCTGGCGTTCCTGGTTCACCGTCGCACCGGAGTGTCGTTCAAGTATTTCGGCCTGGGCGCGGCGGTTTTCCTGGTAGCGCAAATCGTACTTCGCTTTCCTTGGCAGATTCCGCTCGGCCTGATGGTTCAGAAGAGTGCCAGTGGAGCGCTGCGCAACGCATTCCTGGTGTTTTCCGCTTTGACCGCGTCGCTCTTCGAGGAGGTGGGGCGATGGCTGGGCTACCGGTGGTTCATCAAGAGGGAACGATCGTGGCGAGTCGGGGTGATGTATGGCCTGGGCCATGGTGGCATCGAGTCGATTCTCCTCGTCGGCTTGAGCATTGGCGGATCGCTCGTGCTGTACATTCTCCTCGCTCGAGGCGTTTCGTTCCCCATCCCCCCTGACAGGCTCGAGATCATTCGCCGGCAGTTTGAGACGCTGACGCCGTGGAACTCGCTGTTGGGTGGAATCGAGCGACTTTTCGCCATTTGCCTGCAGATCTCTTTCTCCCTGCTCGTATTGCAGGCGTTTCTACGAAATCAGCTTCGCTGGCTCGGTTATGCGCTGGCGTTCCATTTCATCTTGGACTTCGCCGCCATTGCGGCTGCCAAGCGGGCGGGACCCGTATTTGCTGAAATCGTCGCGGGCGTATTTGCTGCTCTTGCGTTGGTGCTGATCTTCCGATTGCGCGGGGTCGAGGATCGCCATCCGCCCGCGCTGCCTCCCTCCACGTGACGACGTCTTTCGGCGCGCGAGGGTCGGGATGACTCGCCCTTTTCAATGAGGAGATCTATCAATGCCTCCCAATCCCGGCGTTTCAGTTTCAACCAGCTCCCTGCAAGACAAGTTGATGAGGCGCGTCCTCGGTAGCCTGTCGTTCTTCACCATGCTGATGACAATTCCTCAAGTACTGACCGTCTGGGTGGGTCATCAGACGGCCGGAGTCTCGCTCTGGTCGTGGAGCGCGTATCTGCTCTCCGCGGTTCTGTGGTTCTGGCATGGACTGCGGAGGCACGATCGGAATATCTACCTGGCGTGCATCGGTTGGATGGCGCTCGATGGCGCTGTGATTGTCGGCGTTCTGGTGAATCGGTAGATGAATCGACGACTGGAGCGGGAGCAGGTCTACAAGTTCGTTCGCCCACGTCTTTCAAGCGCGAAGCGCATTCTCGAAGTCGGCTGTGGACAGGGGGACCTGGCTCGGCAGCTTTCGTCGGACGGCTTTGAAGTAACGGGGCTGGATCGAGAGATCCTGCCCCAGTCGAGGGTAGGAGAAGTGCGATGGGTCGAGGCCGAACTTTTCGAGTTCAGCGCCGAGCGGATGTTCGACGCGATCGTCGTGGTGGCGACTTTCCACCATCTTGATCCGCTCGGGGATGCCTTGAGCCACCTACGGTCTCTGCTAGTCGAAGGGGGACTGCTGATCATCGATGACTTCGATCTCGAGGCGCCAGACGAGTCCACCTGCCGCTGGTACTATGACGCCCAGCAGCGACTCGAGGCCGCGGGGCTGTATCCGGGCGATCGAATCAAGACAGACAGGGATCTCCCTCCGCTGACCCGTTGGCGTTTGGACCATGAGCACGAGCACAAACTGCATTCCGGCGCGGGGATGAAGGCAGCCCTCGCGGAACAATTGGACCTATTCCATGTCGAGCGTGGGCCGTACCTCTACCGGTATGTCTGCGCCGGTTTGCCGGAGGATGAGATTGGGGCACGCGTCGCGGAGGACATCTTCAAACGCGAGAGCAGTGCATTGGCGGAGGGAGAGCTGCTTCCGGTTGGGTTGCGATTCGTGGCCCGGAATACCCGTCCCGGGCACCATCATGAGGCGTGACACGGCTGCTCCCGGGAAAGCGGAGCTGCCAGACGGCCGATCAGGTGCCGGCGCCCTCCGCTGGCTCGTCGATCGATCGCTGCAGCGCGAGGCGGTGGGCCACCTCCTCGAACAGCCCGGTCTCCTCGCTGCCGATGCACTCCAGAGGCGGAACGCGGGTCTCCGAGCCTTCGATGGGCGCGTAGGTGAGAAAAGCCCGGAGCGTCTCGTGCTGTCGCCCTGCCAGCGGGTCCTCGGCGTGGACGTTAACCAGAACGGTCAGGCAATCCTGCGAGGTGTGCGCCACCGCGGAGCGGATGTGCACGAAGACGTGGGGTTGCACCGGGCGGATGAAGGTCAACCCGTGAAGTCCGGTGAAGCGCACCGAAGCTCCGTCCAGGTAGGCGCGGGCGGACAGATTGGCGCTCGTCTCGATCCAGCGCATCAATGTGCCGCCGTACAGCGTCCCATGGAAATTGAGCTTGCTCGATCGGATCGGCTCGATCTTGTGCACGTAGGAAAGGTGCCTGCGACGCGGCTTTGCATAGTCCACGCGATCGAACGGAAAAGGGAACGAGCGCGGAAAGAATTTCAACAGCTCGCGGACGAGCAGCGCGCGCATATGCGGCGTGGCTCCGTCGGGGGTGGACTGCAGAGCGGGCAGCTCGCCCGAGAGAAGCTTTTTGCGGAACTCGCGCCGGAGCTGGCCCTCGCGAAAGCGGGCGACTTCGTCGGGGGTTTCCGGCTGAAGCTGAGGCACCGGCATCGCCTTTCCGCTTTCATCGAGGGCCACGAAGGTCATGTGTCCGGCCAGCAATCGCCTCGGAGTGCTGGCCGCCGGCAGCCCGTGCGTCAGCGACACCGACACTCCGATGCTCGCACGCGAAGTGTGTCCGACCGCGGCGGTCATTGTGACCCGCTCGCCAACGCGGATCGGTTCGCGCAGCTGCATCCCATCGACGGAGGCAGTCACCACCGGGTGCCGCGCGTGCCGTGTGGCGGCAAGCACGCCCACCACGTCCATCCATTCGAAGATCTTTCCGGCGCGAAGAAATCCCCGCTCATCGGCAATGTCGGGCGCAACCCACTCGTCCAGGTGGGCTTCCGGCCTGGCGGTAGTTTCCGCGACCGTCGAGGGGAGCTCTTTTTCCCCCTTGGCGGGAAAGTCCGGTCCGTCGAAACTCATCCCGCCCAGCGTAAGCAAGTTGGTTTCAGTCGGCAAAAATGAGGATCGAGCTTCTTTCGGTTGAGCTTCAGTTGTGCGTCACGAACTCTTATAGCCGCCGCCAGAGGTCACCAGGGTTCTCGCATCCCGATGAAGTCATACGGGTAGGCCCAGGTCGGCTCCGAGATTCTGTCGAGCTTCTCCAGATGTTGCGGCGAAAGCTTGACCGACGACGCTGCGAGGTTGTCCTCGAGTTGATTGACGGTGCGCGCACCGAGAATCACCGAGCTCACCTCCCGCCTTGCGAGCAGCCAGGCCAGAGCGACGCGTGGCGGAGTGGATTCGAGCTCGCGCGCAACCGAGCGCACTGCATCCACGACCTGCCAGGTGCGCTCGTTGTTGTATTTGGCGTAGCTGTCCTTCCAGGCCTCCAGGCGCGAACCGGGTTTTGGTGCCTGTTCTTTGGCGTACTTCCCCGAGAGCAACCCGCGACCGAGCGGGCTCCACACCATCACCCCAAGCTCGAAGGCGCGGCAGGCGGGAATGACTTCGCGTTCTGCGCCTCGCTCGAGGAGGGACCATTGAAGCTGAACGGACTCGTACCGGACGAGGTTTCTCCGGTCGGACTGCCAGAGAGACTCGGTGAGACGATAGCCGGCGTAGTTCGAGCAACCGATGTACCGGACCTTGCCGGATCGAACCAGATCGTCGAGCGCGCGCAAAGTCTCGTCGATCGGCGTGGCCCGATCCTGCATGTGCACCTGATAGAGATCGATCCAATCGGTCTTCAGTCGCCGAAGAGAATCCTCGCAGGCCTGCAGGATGTGCCGGCGGGACAGCCCCTGATCCATCGGGCGCGGCTTTGAAGTTCCCAGCGCGAAGCGGCACTTGGTGGCGAGGATGACGTCGCGTCGTCGGATGCCGAGCCACTGCCCCAGCAGTTCCTCGGATTTGCCATCGCTGTACACGTCCGCCGTATCGACGAAGTCCACTCCCGCGGCCAGCGCGGCATCCAGCATGCGCCGAGCCTCGTCGTCCGGGGCGGTGACGCCTTTCATGAACGTTTGGGATTCGCCGAAGGTCATCGCGCCCAGGCAAAAGGCGGAGACTTTGAGACCACTGCGGCCGAGTTGTCGTTGTTCCATTCAGGCGAGATAACCCGAGGCCGTCGTGCCGTCACGCGAATCAGCCAATCAAGATGACCAATGTTCTCAAAGATCGGTGCCTCGGAGCGAACGCGCAAGGCTGTTACCAGAGAGGTCTGGAGATGGCTACAGGCGGTGCGACAGTCTCCGAACGGCGGAGGGGGTTGAGCTGATCTCGGAGGCCTGCGCTGCGGAGATATCCGTGGCGTGTCACGCCCTTGAGCAGCGGTTCAAAGCACCCGAAAGATTATCCGGACAAGCCCCCATGTACACGCCCGAGGCGCTGGACCTCAACCAAAGACATTGATTGTCTTACGGCGGCGACGGCTGAGGTCCGCTTACCGTCATCGTGCACTGAAATGAGGGGTCCCTGGGTACAACCAGACGGTAGTTGCCTGCGGCGTCACTCTGTGTTCCGCGCGTGAAAGCAGTGGGCGGTGCGGTGCTTCCACTGGGCGACCGTCCGCAAGTCAGATCCAGGAGCCACTCAATGCTCAGGTTGCTGCTGGTTGTAACTTGACCGCTGATGACGATCGTATCGGTCGGTGGCGAGACGGTCGCGTCCCGGACGGTGTCTCCGTGAAAATCCACGGTCATCGGGTCAACCCACTGATAAGTTACGGCGGTCTGAGGCGGATCGGCGGGAAGAATGGCAAAGCTGCCGAGCAAGAAATAACTGCGACTGATGAGAAGCGTCATCTGGTAAGCACCGCTGCTTTGATCAACCGGTGCAATTCCGGTGGAACCCAGGCTCGAGACACAGTTGAACCCAGTCGGTGCCATCACCGAGGTTTCCAGCGCAATCATGTTTGAATTGGGGGGAATGCTCGACTTCATCACCGTGCCCGAGAGTTGGGCCGTCGGGCCGATCGTGAAATTCATCGTCACCGCGGTATCGACGACGGTCACTGTCCCGACGGGGAAGAATGAGAATGCCCCGGTGGCGAGGTTGGCCTGCAAGATCGAGGCATTGTAGGTGCCGGAGGGAAGACTCACCGAATAGGTGCCCAGTCCGGGAAAGATGAAGTTGGAACCGCCGGTAGTTCCGTCCTGGGCGGCGAAAGCAATCGACCCAAAAGCAGATGGATCCAAGCCAACGACTGTCCCCGATACGATATAGCTTGTGATCTGCGGCAGCGCTTCGTTGCGCATGGTGTCGGTTGTGACAATCACCGGCGTAGGGTCGTCATAGGTGGCGGTCGTCGGAGATCCGTAGCAAGTCCTGATCCGGTAAGTGCCACTTCCAGCGACGGTGCTCGCTCCAGGGACCACGATCGCGTAGTTGCCGGACGACGGGTTGATCACCCCTCTGAAGACGCTGCCGTCGTCCCTGATCGCCACGATGGCGAGGGCTTGACCTCCGCTGAGGTTGCCGAAAATGCGAAACGCGCTGTTCATTGTGAAGTCCTGGGTTTGATCCGTGTCGGGAACGATTCCACTGCGCGTCACCGGCACGTAGTCTCCATCCGCGTTGGGTAGGCCATTGCTCATGACCGGCTTCATGCTCATGACCGGCTTCAATAGGTCAGTTCCGGGTAACCACCAGTTGGTCTGGGCGGACGAAGGTGTAGCTGCGGAAAGAAGGCAAGAAGACGCGAAAACGAGAACCGGGATTTTCATGGGAACCCCCTCATACGAGCGACGCTCGGGCTGGGACTGCGAGTCCAGCCTGCTCCCGCACTACAAGTCCGTCAAGACGGCCCGGTTGGCGGAGGGTCAAGGACCCGACTGCCCGCAACCCTTGCGGGAGTGGACCCAAGGGCAACCAAAACGTCAAGGACTGGAGGTTCGTCGCATGTAGGCGCAACTCAAGTGCCGCCCGATCGCGCTCGACACTCGCTATTCCGCAGTGGCGAGAGCGCCACCGGCGCCCGGGCGGAGGGCCGATGGCTCGCCCGCGGGTGGCCTCGAAATCCGAGCGTGATCAGGCAGACGGATGTGAGGATCAGGAGCCCGGACGCAAAATGGGCGGCTCGGAGCTGCTCGCCGGCGAGCCAGGTCCCGAGCGCCACCGCAACCAGCGGATTGACGAAGACGTGCGTGGCTACCATGTCCGTCCGGACGTGCTTGAGCAGATAGGAGTAGCAGGCGAAAGCGAGCACCGATGCGAACAGAATCAAATAGGCGAGCGAGGCGAGCGATCGGCTCGATACCGCGGTCAGGTCGATCGCCCAGGGTTCGCCGCGCAGCAGGCTCACGCCGGAGAGCATCACGCCGCCGCAGATCATCTGCATCGCCGCTCGCAGAACGGGGTGAGGCGGAAACTCCAGCCGCTGCGAGAAAACGGCGCCCAGAGCCCAGGACGTGGCGGCGCCGAGGATCGCCAGGCAAGGCAATACGCTCGCCGCATCGGCTCCGATTCCCTGGCCGACGAACAGGCACACCACCCCGGTGAGCCCGAGCGCGGCGCCGATCAGGCTGCGCCGCGTCAGTGGCTGGTTGGGCAGCAGGACGCTCGAGAGCACGGCGATGATCGGGACCTGGGTCGCGGCGATCAAACACGCCAGGCTGGAAGGGATGTATCGCGCCGCGCTGCTCACCAGCCCGTGGTTGACGAGGAAAAAGAGCGCTCCCACCATTGCCGCGTTGACCCAGTGACGCGCCGTGGGACGCGGCCTGATCCGACTCGTCGCCAGGAGCAGGATCCCTCCGGAAATCAGAAAGCGCACCGCCGCGGTGAACAGCGGAGGCAGCGTCTCCACCGCCACCTTGATCCCAAGAAAGCTCGAGCCCCAGATCAGATAGATGACCGCGAACGAGCCCCACAGAAGCCAGCGCGCCGGAATGCGGTATGGGCCGGGGCTGAGGACGGCGGCGTCGTGGCTTGACATGGGATTGCTCAGTTTGTAATGGTACAAAAAAATGATTGAGGCGATACAAAAACTAGTCAAACCGGGTCCGGCGGTCAAGCTGGTCGCCCAAATCGAGCAACTGGTGCGCGATGGGCGCATTTCGCCCGAGGCGCTGCTCCCACCGGTGCGAGAGCTCGCATCCGCAGTGGGCGTCAGCCCGGGAACGGTCGCGGCGGCGTACCAGGCGTTGCGCAGGCAGGGCGTGGTGAGCACCGATCGCCGCCGCGGCACCCGCGTACTTGCTCCGTCGGGCCAGCGCGAGTACGCCGATCTGCCGACGCCACCAGGGGCGGTGGATTTGCAGGTCGCCAATCCAGATCCGCGGCTACTGCCCGACCTCCATCGCATCTTCGCCGGTCTGCGAGCTTCCAGCGAGAGCTACGGAGGCAGCCATCTCGATCCGGATCTCATGGAGCGGATGTGACAAGGTGGCGGTGGAGGATCCGGGATTCAATGAGCACCATGCCAGCGTCCGCGGGCTGTCGATGATCCCGGTCCCGGTGGCAATCGACGACGAGGGGATGTCGCCTGACCAGCTCTCGGTTTCGCTGCGCGGTGGAGCGAAGGCGGTCATCCTCACGCCCCGTTTTCAGAGCCCGACCGGCGCGGCGCTGTCCCGCCTCCGGGCCAACCAGCTTCGCGGCATCCTATCTCATCATCCGGAGGTGGCGGTCCTGCTGGACGACTACGCCAGTCTTCTCTGCGAAGAAAAGTACCACGACTGCCTTGGAAAGGGCCGCTCGCGCTGGCTCGTGGTCCGCTCGCTCAACAAGCCGGTGTCTCCTGACTTGCGCGTGGCGGTCGCCGCGGCGGACGCGGAGATCGCCAACCGGCTCCGTCAAGAGCAGTGGCTCGCCGATGGGTGGGTGTCTTCGTATCTACAGCGCACGGCGGCGGCGGCGCTGGCCAGCCGCTCGGTGCAAGCCTTGCTCGGTCGCGCGCGGCAGGCGTACTCGCGGCGCCGGACCGAGTTGTTGAAAGCGCTGGCCGAGCGCGGCATCGAAGCGCGCGGGGCGACCGGGCTCAACGTCTGGGTCCCGGTTCCCGACGAGACCGCCGCGGTGCGCGGGCTGCTCGAGCGAGGCTGGTGCGTTCGGGCCGGCGCGCGGTACCGCCTGCGGTCGCCGCCCGCGATCCGGATCACCGTTGCGCAATTGTTGCCAGAGCAAACCACGCCGCTGGCGGATGCACTGCGCAGTGTGCTCGCAGACGGTCTGGGCGAGCGATCGCCATAGACATCCCATGAAACCAAACGCGCATGAAACCTCCCCCCGCGTTCTGGAGACCGCGCCCACTATCGGAGGTCGTGAATCCTCTGCTGCCCCGCGTTAACCATGGCCCTGTCAGGAGGCAGGACATGAACATTCTCTTGCAATGCACCATCCCGTACGCCGAGGACGACTGGCACGTCGGCCGGTTTGCTCTCCTCGCGCAGGAGCTCCGCAAGGTGGGCGACGTGCTGGCCCGCAACCTCGAACCGGACGGTAAGGGCGACGACAAGGTGCTGTCCGGCCTGTCCCGCGCCCGGTTCGACGAGGTGTGGCTTCTCGGGGTCGATGGCGGGACGGCCCTGTCCGCGCGCGACATCGCCGGCGTGAACGCATTCCAGCGCGAGGGCGGTGGACTGCTTAGCTCGCGCGACCACCAGGACATGGGAATGTGGCTCCGACAGGTCGAACGCGTGGGCAGGGCGCACTTCTTCCACGCGAAGGAATCCTGCGAGCCCGATCCGGAGCGGCTTTTTCCTGACGATCTCGGGACGAAAACCATCTCCTGGCCGAATTATCATTCAGGGCGAAACGGCGATCTTCAGCAGATCGAGGCGGTGGATCCACTTCACCCGCTTCTCAAAAAGGCTGGCGGAGTAAGGCTCGAGCGTTTCCCCGCGCATCCGCACGAGGGAGCGGTGCGGGTACCGACCGACGAGCCGCGGGCGCGTGCGGTGGCGCGCGGAAGGAGCCTCGCCTCCGGTCGATCCTTTGACCTGGTTGTCGCCTTTGAGGGCGCCGGGCCCTACCCAGGGCGAGCCATCGCCGAGTCGAGCTTCCACCATTTCGCCGACTACAATTGGGATATCTCCCGCGGCGCGCCGAGCTTCGTCTCCGAGGCGCCAGGCGATGGGTTGCAACGGGAGCCGGGCGCGTTGGAGGACATTCGGACCTACGTCCGAAACGCGGCGCTCTGGCTCCTACCGACGGGCAAGGAGCAGTCAGAAAAGCGGCCGCGATAGGGAACGTTCGTCTTCCTTGAATTGCTCGAATTAAGAGCTGGCTCGAACGCGCAGCTGCTCCGACCCGATTGACATCTCTGCTGCGCTCCCTCTAGATGCGCGAGCTGCACATCGAGTGGTTTTCCACCTCTGACGGTTCGGGTGAGCAAGTGAGACGGGTAGAACATCTGGTCAAGGCAACGTTGTGTCTGAGCTTGTTCGCTGGACTTTTGAGTGAAGCGGCCGATCTGCAGCTTCCCGCATTGACTGGTAATTCGGCGGAAATTGTCAGCAACGGAGGAGTGATGCCGGACGACGAGACGATACTCGGCGGGCTCGCCTGGGCGCCGAATTCGCCGATTCCGATCGAGTACGGTCTTACCCAAACAACGACTGTCGCGGCAGACGACGGCCTGCTCTACATCATCGGTGGTGGCCTTGGTTTACGCCCCGACGTTCGGTCCGACCAGCTGCTTTCCTATGACCCACGGTCCGACACCTACTCGACCTTAGCGCCGATTCCAATCCCTGACGGCATTTCCGCTTACGGTGCGGCTGTTGCGATTGGGACCTACCTCTACGTGTTCGGAGGGTTCAGCGGAATATCGTTCCCCGTGTATCTTCAGAGTCTCTGGATCTATGACACCATCAATGACGCCTGGATTACCGGTAGAGACATGCCGGCGCAGCGATATGGCTCAGCGGTGGGCGTAGTCAATGGGAAGATCATCATCGCCGGCGGAGGGACCACGGTGGTTCAAACCAGCACCTGGATCTATGACCCGGGCAGCGACAGCTACATCACGGTGGCCGAGATGCCGAATGGTTTTCTGACTTATCGCATCCACGGCGTCGGTCTTTCCGACCGCGGTGATGCTGGTCAGTTTCACGCCTTGGCCGGAGGCCCCAACGGCACGGGCCATTTCATTTACGACTTCGCGACAAACAGGTGGTCCACGGGCCCGCCAATACCATTTGGGATCACTGACCCCGGTGTCGCCACCCTCGGTTCCAAGATTTACGTGACCGGCGGCGTGCCGCCCGCCCGCGGCCGGCTGCAAATCTTCAACCTTGATTCCAACACCTGGTCGCAAGGGCCGATGATGCCCGCTCCGGTGAACAACACCAGCGCGGCGATGACTGCCGATGGCGTGATTTACAACATCGGCGGCTCCAATGGATCAGAAGCCATTCCCTTCAATCAATGCATCGTCGTGCCGTAGCCACTGATTCAGCGTTTGGCTGATAAGTTCCCGCGCTTGCCGGGGAATCCCCGCGACGAACGGAGGCGCGATGCGAATGCTCGGGACCGTTTTTCTTCTTACCTGGATCAGCTCGTCACTGGCGCTGAGCGCCGCCTCGGGAAGCGAGCTCGACCTGGTGCTCGCCAACGGCCGAGTCGTGGATGGCTCTGGAGCGCCCTGGTTTCGCGCCGACGTCGGCATCCGCGCAGACCGCATCATCGCGGTGGGAGATCTGTCACGCGCGGCCGCTGCGCGGCGCATCGACGTACAGGAGCGGATGGTCGCGCCGGGTTTCATCGATCTGCTCGGCCAGTCGGAGCTCTATGTGTTGATCGACAACCGGGTTGAATCAAAAATCCGCCAGGGAATCACCACCGAAATCACCGGCGAAGGGCGCTCCGTCGCTCCGGTCAGCCAGGCCGCTCTCTCTCAGGCCGGCGCGTTCCTCGAGCGCTATCGCCTGAAAATCGACTGGAAGGACCTGTCCGGATACATCAAACGCTTCGAATCAACCCGCAGCGCGATCAACCTCGGTACCTTCGTCGGCGCCGCCCAGGTTCGAATCGCCGTTCTCGGGCTTGCGGACGGTCAGCCCAGCGCCGCGCAACTTGCCGAGATGGAGAGGCTGGTGGAGCAAGGGATGAAGCAGGGTGCGCTGGTGGAGCAAGGGATGAAGCAGGGTGCGCGCGGGGTCTCCACCGCGTTGATCTACCCGCCCGGCTCGTATGCGAAGACGGCCGAGCTGATCGCGCTGGCCAAGGTGGCTGCGCGGTATGGCGGCGTCTATGCGTCTCACATCCGCGGCGAGGCCGACACCGAGCTCGAGGCCGTGGAGGAGGCCCTCACCATCGGCCGCGAGGCGCGCATTCCGGTGGAGATCTGGCACCTGAAAGTCGCGGGGACCAACAACTGGGGAAAGATGAAAGAGCTGCTCGCGCGCATCGAGAGCGCGCGCGTCGAAGGCGTCGACGTGGCGGCGAACATGTATCCCTATGACGCTGCCCGAAACGGGTTGAGCGCCAACATTCCCGATTGGGCGCACGCGGGGGGGATCGACGCGATGATCGCGAGGTTCAAAGACCCCGCGCAGCGCGACAAGATCAAGGCCGAGCTGTGGCACGGAGGCGTGGGACGCGAGGTCCCCGAGGGGATTCTGCTCGCGTCGTGCGTCAACCCCGCGGTGAAGAAGTACATGGGCAAGCGGCTCTCCGAGGTCGCCCGCGAGATGGGGAAGTCGCCCGAGGATGCGATCCTCGACCTGATCGAGCTCGCGCACACCCGGATCGACGTTGTTCGCTTCGTGATGAACGAGGAAGACGTGCGGCTTGGGCTCAAGCAGCCGTGGGTCTCGCTCGGTATCGACGACGCGGGGCAGGCGGTGGACGGCCCGTTCGCCGGCGAGCGTGGCCACCCGCGCGCTTTCGGCTCGGCGCCGCGACTGCTGGGTCACTACGCCCGAGACCTGCATCTGTTTTCAGTCGAGGAAGCGGTGCGGAAGATGACCTCCCAACCGGCCCAGCGGCTCCAGCTCCCCTATCGGGGGCTGCTGCGCCCGGGCATGGCCGCCGACATCACCGTGTTCGATCCAGCCGCGGTGCGCGATCGGGCCACGTACGAGGACCCCCTGCGCTACTCGGAAGGGATCGAATACGTGATTGTGAATGGGAAGGTGGTGCTCGATGCCGGAAAGATGACCTCCGAGCGCCCGGGACGATTTATGAAACACTCGACGCCATAGTGCGATACACCGCTCGCGCAGTCAAAAAACCAAAAGACATCCTGCTAGGGATGTCCTGATCGGAGAGAAACCATGCACCGTAGAGCCATTCCTCTGGTCGTATTCGCCCTCGCCGCAATCACCTATGCCGACGCTCCCAAACTGCCCTCCACCGAGGATGCACTGGTCGCGCACCTCGCCGGCGCGAAGTGGGCGGCCCCGACAGTTCCTGGAATTCCCCCGGGCGTGATGGCCTCACCGATCGCCGTCGACCCGAACACCGGTGGGTCGGTCGGCTACGCGAAGTTTCCGCCCGGCTTCGTGTTTCCAACGCACTGGCACTCGGCGACCGAGTACACGGTGCTGATCAGCGGCAAGGCGTCCTTCACCGTCGCCGGCAAGACGCATGAGCTCGTGCCGGGCAGCTATCTCGTCGTCCCCCCCAAGACTGAGCACGGCGTCACCTGCGGCCAGGGCGCCGAGTGCGTTCTGCTCACCCGACGCGCCGGACCCACCGACTATCATTTCGTGAAGTGACGGAAGGCCGATCTCCGCTAGATCACTC
>WNEZ01002255.1_pt1 | contig 24034 bp, 23 predicted proteins | sample 5400521 | NCBI WGS metagenome assembly WNEZ01 (sample SAMN13153339, study PRJNA577476) | soil metagenome | isolation source: 120 cm saprolite under Douglas fir tree site 2 hole 1 replicate 1 | place: USA:California | collected 2015-04-18
GTGTTCATACGCCGCTAATGCCTGGCGAAGCACGGCCGGATGCTCGTCCATCCAGGGGCGCCAAGGGGCGTGCTCCGTTACCACTACCGGAACGCCATAGCGTGCGCCGAGTTTCGCGGCGACACACCCGTCGGGATAGCTGAAGTGTGCGTGAATGATCTCGAATGGAAAACGTTCGCGCAGACGGTCCACCAGACCCGAGACGCTCCCGTAGTAGCTCGCCGCTTCGAAGCGATGAAACCGATAGCCCGGTGCAAGGAGAAAACGCGGATGCAGGATCTCGATCCCGTCGGCAGATCGCGCGTACTCCACCTGACGGAAGCGAGTGAACTGCGTCCCCAACCCGGGCAGCGGCGGGCAGTAAGGAACCACCGAGATCACTTTCAGATCGCAGCGATCAAGACAATGTTTCACGAGCCCTTCCACCCACACGCCCAACAGTGGCACCGCGCGATTTGGATAATTGCGCGACAGTACGAGGATCTTGGGCCGGTGGTCTCCCACTAGACGATGACCGGCTCCGGCAGCGGAAGAATGAAGGCTCCGCCACCTTTTCGGAACGCGGACTCCTGTTCGATGATCTCGTCGCTGAAGTTCCAGGCGAGGACGAATAGGTAGTCGGGCGGGTCGCTTTGAATGCGCTCAGGGGGCACGACCGGAATATGCATGCCGGGCGAGTACAGGCCCTGCTTCAAGTGGTTCCGGTCAGCAATGTAATCGAGGGTCCCCGTGCCGATGCCGTAGTAGTTCAGGAGAGTGTTGCCTCGCGCCGACGCGCCATAGCCCGCGATCCTCTTCCCTTGTGCTTTCAACGCTCGGAGCAGATCCATTGTCGCAGCGCGGTTCGTCTCGACGCGCTCTCGAAAGGCGTGGTACGTCGCCTTCGAGAAAAGTTGCCGCCGCTCTTCCTCCTCCAGCCAGCGTGTCACGTCGGTGCTGCCCCCGATCGCCGAGCCCTGGAGGCACGCATGAACTCGAATCGATCCACCGTGCACTTCCAGGTGCGTTACGTCGAACACTTTCATTCCGAAGTGTTTGAATAGCGCGACGAAACTCTTTACTGTCATCTGCGAAACGTGCTCGTGGTAGACGCCGTCGAACTCGTTCTTCTCGACCAGTTCGAGCGCGTGCGGGACTTCGACTATGAACACGCCGTCATCGTCGAGCAGTAAGCGGACGCCTTCCATGAAAGAGTGTAGGTCGTCGACGTGATGAAACGTGTTGTTGGTGACGATCACCTTCGCGCGTCCGTAGCGCTCGCGGACTGCAGTCGCAATGGACGGATGGAAGTACTCTCCGATCACCTCGATCCCGCAATCCCGGGCGATCTGAGTGATGTTGTCCGCGGGATCAATGCCGAGCGTCCGGGCCCCGCGCTTCTTCAGCGATCCCAGGAACAAACCGTCATTGCAACCAATGTCGACGGACAGAGCGTTTGGGCGACCAAGGAAGCGCTCAAACACCGCACTGGCATAGGTGTCGAAGTGCCGGTGCATCTGAGGTGAGGCGGATGGCAGGTAGACGTAGTTGCGAAAATACTCGGCGGGCACGTTGTCGCGAACCTGGATCAGGCCGCAGTCCAGGCAAACATGGGTGTCGAGTGCGAACTTCGGCTCCGCCGCGCCAAGCTGATCGTAGCGCAGAAATCCGTTGGCCAGCGGGTGGTCTCCGAGGGGCAGGAAGAGATAGAGGTTCGTCCCTTTGCAGGTTCGGCAGGCAGTCACGTGAGAGATCCCGCGCGGGCCACGGGATTCCGCGGACGCCACCAGCGGACATTTTCGCTGATGCGCTCGCGGAGGCTCGCGGCGCTTGGGTTCCAGTTGAGCAAGCGTACGGCAAGTGACGGATTCGCGACCAGGCACGGCATCCGGAAATCGGAGGTCGCGCTGGCCCCGAATCGAAGCAGATGATCGTTTCCAGTGATTTCGGCAATGGACCTAGCAAAATCCCGTACCGTCGTGCCGACGCCGGACCCGATGTGGAAAGTCCGGTTCCAAGCTTTGCGGTAAGACTGCAACGCCTGCAGATACACCGTCGCCATGTCATCCACGTCGTTAAAGTCGCGCACCTGGTCGCCAGGAGAGAGCTCGGCGACGGCGCCTGCGGTTAGCCGATCGGTGACGTACGGCAGCAGACGCGTCCTGGCCTCATGTTTGCCGAACACATTGAACAACCGGAGATTGATCCACGGAACGCCCGTCCGGCGGTGCAGGTGCGAGAGCGAAAACTCGATCTCTGCCTTCACTCGTGCGTACGGGGAGTGCGGGTCGATCGGCGAGCTTTCATCAAGTTGATCGCCCGGTTTCAGAATCCACGCACTGCCGGTGTGTACGAACCGCGCACCGGGGATTTGGGACAGCGCCTCGAAAAGCGTTTCGATCGGCGCGACATGTTTGTTGAGGCCTGTCGAGCGTTCCTGGTAGGCTGACGCCTCGAGCGCTGCGTGCAGAATTGCGCGGGGCTGAATCTGCCGGATGGCGGTTCGCAACTCAGCCGAGTTCGCGAGGTCAGCGTGCGCGATAGACCACGCTGTCGAAGGCCGTAAGTCTTCCAGGCGTTCCAAAGATCCACGCGGGCGAATCATGGCCACGATATGCCTAACCGGAGTTCCGTCCCAGAACCGTGCTTCCGAGCTTTCGACCGCGCGAACCATCCGACGTAGGATCGCGGATCCGATGAATCCCCCGGCGCCGGTGACGAGCACGACATCGCTCATGCCGGTTCCTCCGCGTTCCAGCGGTAGGGAATCCGGTCACTCGACGGGTCCAGCCGGTCCAGCTCTGCCGGATCGTTTGCCTCCGTCGCGCAGTTGGCAAGGATGGAAAGAGGCGTGCCAAGACCGCGGAACCCGTGCCAAATCGACGGAGGGATCACCAGCAGAGCGTACTCCTCGGGGCTGAGGCAGACATTCATCATTGCGCCGCATGTCGGCGACTCCGGTCGGTCGTCGTACAGGACCACCTTCACACGACCGTGGACGCACGCGTAATTTGCTGTGATGCGCCGGTGATTCTTCCACGCTTTGACGACTCCCGGATTCACCAGCGAGAAGTAGATTTCACCGAACCCCGCAAAGTGCGGGTCCGTTGCCTTCAGCATGTGGAACACCGCGCCACGGCCATCTCGACCCTGCCATAGGGGGACGAGCCGAACGCCGTTGATGGACACCGAGGCCCTCGGGGTCAAACGTGAGCGGCTCGCCGGCAGACGTCGAGTGTCTGGCGGGCGGTCTCCACGTAAGAATACGCTCGGACTCGTTCAAGCGCGTTTGCTCGAACTGACGCTCGCAGCCCCTGGTCGAAAAGTCCTCGGCGCATCGCCGCCGCGATACTTGCCGCCGCCGGTTCGTCGACCCGGATGGCCGCGTCGCCATCGGTGATTTCCTTTGCCGCGCCTCGATTGACGGTGATCACCGGGACACCGCACGCCATCGCCTCAACGGTAGTGATCGAGAACCCCTCGTAGGCCGAGGGGTGGACGAAGAGGTCGGCGGCGCAGAAGACCGGCACAATGTCGTCGTGCTTCTCCAGGATTCCATCGTTCTGGACGACGCTACCCGTGACACCGAAGCGGTCCGTCAGTTCATTCAGCCGAAGTCCCAGAATGTTTGGCCCAAACAGCAGCAGCGAGTGCGGAATGTTGTCCCGCCTCTTCAACATAGCGAAGGCTTCGATCAGCGCGGGGATGTTCCGGCGCTGTGACAGCTTGCCCACAAAGGCGACGTAGGGCCGGTCGTCGCCGAGGTACTTCCGGCGAACCGCCTGCAATTGCGCCGAATCCTTGAGCGGGTGGAATGTTTCCGGCACCCCCTCCACCACCAGATCGATCTTTCCCGGAGCAACCCCGTAGATCCGCTCAACGTGATGCCGGGTCGATTCCGACGGCACGATCACGCGGTCCGCCCGGCGGGCGCTCAGACGATTGCGCTGACTGTAGGTCAGGTTGTACCACCAAGGATGCGCGCCTGGCTGGACTTCGTTTACGCTATGGGTCGCGACCACACACCGGCCCCGGTAGTGGAGGGGCATGGTGTAACTAGGGCAGAACAGAACATCCATCTCTCGGTGCCTCGGCGCGAGTGCCAAGTGTTCCCAAAGAACACCGCCGAGGCTGGACTCCAATAGCTTCACCGTGTAGGCGTCCGACAAATTGAGAGTACGTTTGTCGAAGGGCTCCCGGACATAGATCGTCACCGAATCGGACGGTTGGAGGAAGCGTTCCCAATATCGCAGCATGTACTCGATATAGCGACCGACTCCCAACCTCTGCCCCGAAAGGCGCATGGCGTTGATGCCTAGACGCATGATCTATCTCTCATCGATGAAGAATTGAAGCTCATACGGCAGTTCCTCGATCGCGAACAAAAGAGCGCTGTCGCCGCCCACGCCTCTGAAGAGCCTCGCGCACTGCGCCTTGGCTGGGGCTGGGCCGAAGACGGGCCACGGCGAGGGCGGCTCAGCCTGGCCAGGTGTTGGCAGGGTCGAGGGGACGTCGAATCCGGGAAGCAGCGGGGACAACCATGCGGGCGCGCGCGCTGGCGCCGGCTTGGCGGGACGTCCAATTTCTGGACAGAACGAGTACCCCCATTCATTGACGTCTTCAGTGTTTCCTCGCTTTGAGGAGGAATCCGACTCCGAGCCAGCGCATCCGTCCGAAGCGGAGTCCTTCGAATCTGCCTGTCACCTTGACCGCCAGAGGGCGGATCAGGTCATCCAGCGGCGACAGGAACAGGTTGAAGTGGAAATAGACAGCCTCGGCGACCTGCACCTTGTGGCCTGCCATCAACCTGGCCGCGGCGCGCCTCGTTCGGAGGCTGGCGAAGGACAAAGGCGGCCCTTGAGGTATGGGGCGCCGCGCGAGGCCGTAATAGGCATGACGCAGCAGGCCCACAATCGGATAGAAGACGAAGTTCTTCCAGACCGCGTACGGGCTCAGAAGGTTCGGAAAGGAGACGAGAAAGGTTCCCCCGCGTTTCACAACTCGCGCCATCTCCGCGAGCGCCAAGTCACAGCTCTGAATCCGATCCAGTACTCCGATGGAGATCAATGCGTCGAAGAAACCGTCGGGGAACGACAGCTTCGTAGCCTCGCCCAGCACGAAGTGGGCGCGACTGGTCTTCCCGAAACGCTCGCGGCACTGTTCGATCATCCCGGGGGCGGCATCCAGCCCCCACACCTCCAGGCCTCGATCGAGCAGGTCCTGAACCATCACGCCGGGACCGCAGCCGACGTCCAGCACCCGCCCCCGGACGCCCTCGAGGAGCTCCAGAACCCTGGCCTTCCGCTCCCGGAGGGCATGTCCCCCGATGGAATCTTCCCTGTACCGGTCGAAGTAGGCGTCCGCGACCGAGTCGAAGTACGGCACCGAGCCTCCGGCCCGGACGCTAAGGTCTCGATGGGCCACGCGGGATCTAGCCATCGCTCCCTTCCCGCAACGCCCGAGAGCCCGCCTCCCGGACGTAGATCCGCGTGGCCCCATCGCGCGCGGTCCCGGCCAGGACCCGAACCAGCTGATAGTGCTCGCGCACGGGGGCGAGCAGGGTCGGCTTACTGGCGGCGACCACCACCAGCAGTGGCCACTGTGCCACCGCCTGGACCGCGAGCCCAATCCGGGCCGGGGCCGTAGGGTCGGAAACGGGGTTCGGGGTAGGGAGGCCGCGCGAGAACGATCGTGTCGAGCTTGAAGCGTGCCTTGTGCATCCCCAAACATGCAGGTGGGAGCCCGGCTCCACGACGTTCAGCACCGCCAGGTTGGTGTCCATGCCCCCCGTGCGCCCGCAATCAGACATAGTGGAAAAGCTTCCTCAGGAGCTGCCGCTCGGCGCGGCGCTGGACGGTTACCATGTAGAGGAAGAGCAGGGTGTTCCGGAGGAAGGCAAAGGTCCACGCCGCCAGGAAGCCCGACAGCGAGCCATAGACCAGTCCCAGGAAACTTCCCGAGAGAGTCACCGTGTATCCGGGGAAGTACTGGCCGAGCAACACCAGGTTGGGGCCGACGACCTCCCCCCCTTTGAGGGCCAGGAAGACGGTGGCCAGGAACAGGAGTAGGCCGGCGGGCGCGCCCACCGACACGCCGAAGGCTAGTCGGTCGAGCCTGAGGAACACACGCGCCAGCGCCGCCTCGAGCACCTCGTCCAGGTCGTGGCCCTCCACCCCCGCCTCCGCGCGGACCTCCTCATGGTACTCCTGGTCGGTGTTGACGCTCCACAGGTCGTTCTGTTGGCCGAGAGCCAAATTGCGGACGGCCAGCATCCCCGTGAGCATCGCGTGGTCCTGGTTATTGTACCGATGTAGCCCGTTGCGGCCGATAGTCTGGCAGTTCTCCAGCCCGTCGATGAATTGCCGCACCACGCCCAGATACTCGCGGTAGTCAGAGTCGTAGACTGGGTAGGCCTTCTCCACGCGCACCACACACCCGTCCACGACGTCCTCGGAGCGGGCGAGGCCGATCCGGTCGATTTCCTGGCGGCCCATCTCGATGAGGTCAGCGTCGGCCATCGTCCACACCGCGTCGCCCTCGGTGCAGAAATACTCGAGGCCGAGGCTAGTCTTGGCGGGATCGGGGACCATGTCGGGGCTCCAGTTCTTGAAGTTCTGGATACGTCCGACATGGACGCTCGGGTCGTGGATGTATACCCAGTTGTCATCGAAGATGTGCGGCTTGTCGACAATGAGGACGACGGTCAGGAAGTCGCGGTAGGTTAGCCGCGCCGCCGCGCTCAGCACCGCCGGGGGCGCCGGGGGGTCGAGCGCTTTGACGAACTCGGTGACCGGCATGCTGGAGATGAAGTCCGTCCCGCGGATCAGCTCCTCGCCATGGTCGTGCTGGACGATCACACCCTCGATGCGATTATCCGTCCGATTGATCCGGACGACGTCGCTGTCCACACGGACCACGCCGTGGCGCCGTTCGATCTCGGCCTTGACCGCGTTCCACATCATTCCCGGGCCGCAGCGAGGGTAATCGAACTCCTCGATGAGCGTCTTGATGGTGGTCTTCGGCTTGATGAACATACTCAGCAAGGCGGTCTTCAAAGACAGATCCTTGATCCGCTGGGCCGCCCATTCAGCTTTCAACTCAGAACACGAAATACCCCAGACTTTCTCGGTGTATGTCTTGAAGAAGGTCAGGAAAAGACGCCGCCCAAACCGATTGGTCACCCATTGTTCGAACGTGTCCTCGCGCTGATATGGGAAGAGCTGCCAACGAATGTAACTGAACACAATGAGGACGCTTTGCCAAAAGCCCAGGCCCAACAGCGCGTTGAGCGGCTTGAGCGGATAGAAGAAGAACTTGCCGTTATAGTAGATCCGGGAGAGGCGAGGCCGGCGGAGGAACTCGCCGCCGAGGAGCTCGTGCCACATCTTCTGAACTTCTTCTACCTTGGTAAAGAAGCGGTGGCCTCCCATGTCGAAGAGGAAGCCCTTATAGCTCTCGGTACGAGCCAGCCCGCCGACAAGGCTCTGCTTTTCGAGAATGATCGGGCGCAGGTCGAACTTTGTCAGTTCGTACCCGGCCGTGAGACCGGCCGGCCCGCCCCCGATCACCACCACCTGTTTTTCGGCCGCTTCCTCTTGTATCATCTAGCTTCTCCGGAGCAGGCTGCGCGGTTCGGCATGACGCCTCTGAGCCGCACGTCCACTCGCACGAACAGATAGCTCAATCCGCTGTAAAGGAAGTAGAGCAGATGCAGGGGGATACAGGCGATGGCGAAGCCCAGACCACGCTGCCTCCGGAAAAACGCGAAGAGGTTGCGATTCAGGAGGACAACCGTGAGGAGCGCGGTCACGGGAAGGACCAGCAGACCCACCCGCCACAGGGCCAGCGGCAGGGCCGCGGCCGCCAGCGCCACCAGAGCCGCGCTCACGCGTTGGCTACGCTTGAGGTTCAAGTCGTTCGGGGCTTCCCGCGAATTGAGAATGAGACGGGACCATGGGATCGCCCGGCAGGTGATATCTGTCCGGATGACCGTCCCCAGTTTCCAGCGCTTCAGATGAGTTCCCTGGATCTCCCGGTCGAGGAGAATCCGATACCCAGCTTGCCGAAGCCGGAGCCCCAGCTCGATATCCTCGATGGACGGACGGGGGAAGCGTGCAGCGTCGAAGCCTCCGACCGCCAAGAAGATCTCACGACGAATGCCGCCGCACCCGGCCCAGAACGTCGACGCCTCTGGATTTCCGTGCTGGTGCACGAAGTGGTGCAGGAGGTTGCGATACTGAGAGACCAGTCCGCGAGCACGAGGGCTGGCGTCGTACGAGCCAAACACTGCGACGAACTCCGGCCGGGTTTCGAGAATACGAACGGCGCGGTCGAGCGCGCCCGGCGCGAGAACGACGTCAGCATCGACGAAGAACAGAATCTCGCCGGCGGCATGGTGCGCGCCGATGTTCCGGGCGGCTGCGGGCCCCGAGTTTTTCTCGAGCCTCACGACGCGCACGCCCATGCTGGCCGCGACCGCAGGAGTGTCGTCGGTGGATCCATCGTCGACGACGATGATCTCCGTGTCGGAACTTTTCGCAGAGGCCTTCGCCGCCGAGAGGCACTCAGGTAGATCTCTCGTATTGTTGTAGACCGGTATGATGATTGATGCACGCATCGCTTAGACCTCGAAAGACACCCGGCCAGTTCGTGAGTGCGGTTCCGAGAGTGGCCAGGATTATAGGACAATTGATAGGCTTCTGGGTGCTCGAAGATCGAATTCCGCTAAACCTTGCAACTATTTGCATAGTGGTGACGAAAAGTGGCATGAAGGCCTCCAGGCCCGTCTGATAGGATGCCGGCAAACGGTATCCGAGCCCATCTACGAGTGGGTGTCGGCGCATGAAGACGACTACGGGAGGCGGCACCCAGATCACGTGATTTGCTACCAGAAGGCGCCCCCGCGGAAGGGGTTCGAGGAAGTGCAACTGCGCGTGCTTGATCTCACCACGACCCGCCGTCTCATCGGCGACGAGCTGATCGTCCGCCCGGCAGACTCTTCGACGCGTGACCGACCAAGGCCAGTGACGCGGCTCCGGCGTAAACAGGGGACGGTGCGATCCAGCCGCCACTTCACGGTGAGAAGGCGCGCGTGCGGATAGGGGTGGATGGAGGATGCTGGCTCAACCGGCGCGGCTATGGGCGCTATGCCAGAAGCCTGCTGAAGGCGCTGGCCGATCGCAACGACGGGGACGAGTACATCTTGTTCGTCGACCCCGAAACCGCGCGTGACCCGGACCTTCCGCTGTCCTTCGAGACGGTAGTCGTCCCCACTCGCCACCCGCCGGCACAAGCTGCTTCCTCCTCGGGGCGGCGCGACCTGACGGACCTCTGGCGGATGGGATGGGCCGTGGCTCGGCATCCGCCTGACGTATTTTTCTTTCCGTCTGTCTATACGTTCTTTCCGCTCCTTCGGCCGGTCACATCCATCGTGGCCATCCATGATGTCATCGCCGAGCGCCACCCACGCCAGGTGTTCGCCCACCGACGCCTCCAGCTCTTCTGGAAAGCCAAACTCGCCATCGCGGTGCGTCAGGCGCATCTCATCCTCACAGTCTCCGATCATGCGCAGGCCGGAATCATGGAGCAGTTCGGGCTTCCCTCGAATCGCGTCCGGGTCATCCTCGAAGCTCCTGACGCGATCTTCCGGCCCGTGCCGACTCCGCGCGATCCGGCTGATCTGCTGCCGGCCTGTGACCTGCCGCGGAATAGTCAGTTCCTCCTGTACGTTGGAGGGATCAGCCCGCACAAAAACCTGCCGCTGCTCGTGGAAGCCTATCGTCGACTGCTCGCCGGGGGCGACTTTCCTCAGCTGCGGCTGCTACTGGTCGGCGACTATGCCCGAGACGTCTTCTATTCTGGCTATGAGCACCTTCGCGCCCTCGTGGCCCGCCAAGGCCTCGAAGGCTCCGTGTGCTTTACGGGCTTCGTACCGGACGAAGCGCTGGTGGACCTCTACAACCGCGCCGAGGTCCTGGTTCTCCCGTCTCTCGAGGAGGGGTTCGGCCTCCCGGCGTTCGAGGCCGCGGCGTGCGGGACACCAGTCGTGGCGAGCACCGTGGGGCCCGCGGGCTCCCTACTCGGTCCAGCCGCGTGGACCTTCCCGCCTTCCGACGCCGACGCCCTCACCGATGCCCTCCGCACGCTCCTGCGAGAGCCAGCCCGCCGTCAGGCAATGGGCGCGGAGGGGATTCGCCGGGCCGCCACATTCACCTGGGAGCGGGCCGCTGGGCAGGCTCACGCCATGTTCCACGAGCTCTACCGCCGCTGAGACCATGGCGCTGCGCTTCTGCATGATCACCACGTTCTATCCCCCGTATGCCTTCGGCGGGGATGCCGTCTTCATCCACCGGCTGAGCAATATGCTTGCGCGACGCGGGCACGAAGTCGACGTCATCCACTGTATGGATAGCTACCGGGCGCTGGCCCGGGGCCCGGTGTCGTCGGGGTATTCCAACGAGCCGGGTGTCACCTGTCACGGCCTTGTCAGTCGGGTGGGCGCCCTCTCATCTCTTGCGACGCAGCAAACGGGCTTCCCGCTCTTCAAGAGTCGAAAGATCCGGCAGATCCTGGACGCGAAGCGCTTCGACGTGATCCACTTCCACAACATCTCGCTAGTCGGCGGCCCGATGATCCTTCGTTACGGGAACGGGATCAAGCTGTACACCATGCACGAGCACTGGCTCATCTGCCCAACCCACGTTCTCTTCAAGTTCAAGCAGGAGGCCTGCCTAAAGCGGAGCTGCTTCCGCTGTCAGCTGATCTACCGGCGTCCCCCCCAACTCTGGCGCTATACGGGCATGCTCAGAGCGGCGCTGCGGCACGTTGACGCCTTTATTTCGCCGAGCGACTTCACACTTCAACGCCATCATGCGGCGGGGCTCGACATCCCTATCGTCTCCATCCCGAACTTCGCGGGGCGTGAGGCCGAGGAGCCATCTCGGTTTGACGACCTGGATGGCGTCCCACTCCCGTCCCGCCCTTTTTTCCTGTTCGCGGGCCGCCTCGAAAAACTCAAGGGGTTGCAGACCGTAATCCCGCTGTTCCAGAAGAGCGGCGAAGCCGACCTCGTTGTTGTGGGTGACGGAGAGTACGCGACCGAACTCAGGCGTATCGCGGCAGGTTGCGATCGCATTCACTTCCTGGGGTGGATGTCGCCTACCAAGCTGCGGGGCCTCTATTCGCGGGCTATCGCCCTCATTGTCCCTTCCATCACCTTCGAGACGTTTGGGCAGGTTATCATCGAGGCGTACGCGGCTCGGACCCCCGTCATTGTGCGGGACCTCGGCCCGATGCCGGAAATCGTGGCGGAGAGTGGCGGTGGCCTCCTGTTCCGGGACGACGCGAGTCTGCGAGGTGCGATGGAGCGACTGCGAACCGACCCGGCTCTGCGCGATGCGCTTGGTGAAGCTGGCTATCATTCGTATCGATCGCGGTGGACGGAGGAGGTTCACTTGGACCGCTACCTTGGGCTGATTCGTGACCTCCGCGCCAGGAAGGGCATGGCCAGTGAGTCCTGACCAACGGGCTTAACCCTGGACTCTCTCGAAGCTCGTTGGTACGATCCAGATCGTCCAGTGGCCCGGGCACGGCGGGGATTACGCGCCTTAGCCTGAGCCCATTCAAGGGAAGCCGAGATGCCGCAGTATTCGCATGCGACGAGGCCTCAGAACAGGGATGTCGGTGAAGGGACCTGCCGCACTTTCGTGCAATCGGGGTGTCTTTAGATTTACGACTTTCTCGAGAGATTCTACTTCCACACGGCAGATCCTGAAAAACAACGCCTGGCAGATGGGTTCATGCGACAAGGCGAGGAGGTTAGTCCCCTTGCTTTCTTGCCAGTGAGTGGGTGGAGCTAGAGGGCTGAGAGTGCGGAAAAAGAAGCTACTTGCTACTTCCATTTTGCTGATACTCTAAACATCCAGATCGCCAATATGAGTCCCCCTGTCCCGCCGCGATTTGGTCTTTTGCTCTCACGCCAATTCGGAGGCCGCGAGGCAGGTGACTTGAAAGCGCAGGCGGGGGAAACTCATGAGCGGCTTGTCGTCGACGAGGTGGTGAGTGGCTCGTCGAACCGGTCCTTCGGGTTTACTTTTGCGATCGGTTTCACGATTGTTGCCCCCTGGCCCCTGATGTGGGGCCCGTCGGTGCGCGGCTGGGCTCTGATCGCCGCGGCCGCGTTCTTGTTGGCCGCTCTGGCCCTTCCCCGCGTGCTGGCGCCCCCTAGATCTCGAGCGAGATCATGTTTGACTGTGTGAGAGCTGACATTCAGGGGGCGACTCGCGACGAGACGACTCCGAGGAAGATCGGCCGACTGCTGTTCAATCAAGGGCTTCACGCCGTTCTGCTCTACAGGGTAAGCCGGTGGTTCTTCGTTCATCACATGCAACCACTCGGGGTTTTCGTGAGGTACCTGAACTCGATCCTGACCGGCGCTGACATCTCCCCCCACACGGCGATCGGGAAGGGCTTGCGGATCCCTCATCCTCAAGGAATGGCGATAGCCGCGAGAGTCATCGGGGAGTACTGCACCCTGTACCACGGAAACCTGATCGGCGAGCTTCGCGGAAGCGAGGACAGACCACATATCGGGCATCATTTCTTCGCTGGAACCGGGGCGAAGGTTTTGGGGGACATTCAGATTGGGAACCGTGTCACCGTCGGGCCCAACGCTGTCGTGGTCACCTCCCTGCCGGACGACGTGACGGTCGCAGCGTCCCCTACCAGGATGATCAGGCGTGCACCAGCCTCGGTCGAACGCACGCGCGCTCGAGCCACGCAACTTCCAGTAGACGGTTCGCGGGTCGCGATACTGAGGCGATTGGTGCCGCTGCTTCCGGCCAGCATGAAAGGGTCGGGGGAAGATCTCAGTGAGGCGACGGTGCTGCTAGGCGGGGGGATGGACCTGGATTCCCTCCGCTTGCTGATTCTGATCGGGGCCATCGAGGAGGAGTTCAGCCTGACGATCGACGACGAGGAGGTGCAGCTGCCTGACTTCGAGACGCTGGGATCTCTGGTGACCGTCGTTCAGGAGAGGCTCGGTGGATGATCGGTAATCGTGCCCTCTCGGATGTCTTCGACGGCGTCTGGAGCCGCGAGGCGAGTCGAATCGCGATTCAGGAGAGCGGCCGCTCGCTGACGTACCGCGATCTGCTCCGCTGGTCCGAGGAGATCTCGCGCACGCTCGCGCCGGCCGTTCACGAGCCCGGGCAGCGGGTTGGTCTGATGCTTGCCAACTCGGCAGCTTTCGTCGCCGCCTTCTTCGCCATCGCGCGCCTCGGCGGCGTGGTGGCCCCGCTGGCCGCGCACGCGACCTCGCGAGAGATCGCGTACCACCTGCGCGCTGTAGATGCCGCGGCCCTGGTGACCGGACCAGCTGTCGTCCAGAAAGCGCTGGAGATCGTGTCGACCCTCGAGAGCGCCCCGGCCCTCCTCGACGTCTCAGAACCCGCGGAGGTGCGCGTGGTTCTACGGGGCCACCCGGGGTCCCGGCGCGTGCCGACAGGGGTGTCGGCGGCCCTCCTCCAGCTCCACACGTCGGGGTCGACGGGCGTTCCCAAAGCAGTCGTTCGGACACACAGCGCTCTTCTGGCCGAGCTGGACGCGCTCAGGGACACGTTTCAGGTGGCCGAGAGCGACAGGTTTCTCGGCGTGGCTCCCTTCTCGCACGTCAACGGCCTGGTCCGCACGATGCTCACGTCGATGAGCGTCGGCGGAACGTTGTATCCGATGGCCGAATTTCGGCGCCGGGAACTCGTAGATCTGGTGACCCGGGCTCGGGTTACGTTCGTCGGCGGCGTTCCCCGGATGTTCGTGGTCCTCGGTCAAACCCCCTTACGCGGCGCGGTCGATTTCTCGTCCGTCCGTGTCCTGTTCTCGGCGAGCGCTCCGCTGCTTCCGGTGGATAACCGGCGCTTTCAGTCACGTTACGGAGTCTACGTCCGGCAGCTCTACGGGTCGACCGAGACGGGAACCATCAGCTTCAATAGGGCCTCGGCCCTCGAGTCCTCGCTTGATTCGGTCGGGGCGCCGCTGGAAGGCGTGCATGTCGAGGTTGTGGACGACCAGGGACGCCCCCTTCCCCAGGGCGAGGAAGGAGAGTTCGCTATCCGGAGCCCCTTCGCGACGGCGGGCTATCTCGACAACCCGGCCGCGACCAGTGAGAGCTTTCGAGGCGGCTTCTACCTGTCGGGGGATATCGGACGAAAGGACCGCGGCGGAGCCCTCACGATCACCGGACGGAAGAGCATCCTGATCAATTGCGGCGGGTTCAAGGTCAACCCCTATGAGGTGGAGCAGGCGATCAGGGAGCACCCGAAAGTTCTCGAGGTGGCGGTCTTCGGCTCGCCGTCCGGCCACGGTGACGATGTGGTCTCGTGTGTCATCGTGCCAGCCGGGCCATGCTCCGCGGAGGAGATCCGGTTCCACTGCCGCGATCGTCTTGGAGAATTCAAGGTTCCCTACCACATCGAGTTCAGAGATGCCCTTCCTCTGAGCCCATCCGGGAAGATTCTTCGGGCCCGGCTCGCCGGGGACGTAGAGCGTGCCGAATAACCCCTTTCGCATCGAGTACCCGCTGCCGATCCTGCCCTCGCGGCAAGAAACGAGCCGGGTCCGATGCTGGATAATCGGCCCCGACACCGTTCCGTGCGGCTACATCAAGGTCGAATGAAAACCACACACGTGTCCGAGGCACGATGCCTTGGAGTTCGATCCGGGCGCTGATCTCAGAACGGATCTCATCGAGGACCGCCGACTGGGGCGCGCTATCCGTAATCTCTGCGACTTCCACGCCAACAACCCCGTCCAGCGCGGTGGATGCTATGACGTCCGGCCGTTCGGAGAGTCGCAAGTCACCTGACTGTTGAGTGAAGGCCAGGACCCTTGCGACGGCGAGTACCTCGCCAAACTTCTTGGAGGGACGGTCGTCGTTCGCGTGCGGGGTCCGTGTCCGGTGCGGTTCGGCACGCAGCGAGCGTCCGTCAAGCCTGATGTCGCCGACGCGCGCCCAATGAGCGGCAAGGTTCCCACGCCACCTGCCTTCCGCAAGCCAGGCCGCGATGCTCGATGCTTAGGGATAACCATCCAATGCTGCAAGATTCATTTTGACCCTGATTGTTGGGCAGGATGTACGGTCCGCTTATGGCTGCACCACGGGACGTCGTCGAGTCAACGGTCGTTGACGAGTCTAGACCGCGAGCTCTCCCTGCTCGCTCACTTGTCACCGGCACCCGGGACAGCAGGTCGTCAGGTCGCCGACGAGAGCGACGGCGCGTTCGCACCTAAGCCGCGTGAAGCCATGGACCAGGGCTCCGCACGTGAGGAGCTCGCGGAACTCCTGCTCGACGAAGCGGGGCAGGCCGTGTCCGTCGCCCCGGTCGGAGGCTTCCCGCAGGAAGGGCTCCAGATGTTTGCGGATGACGGCGTGGAGGACAGAGTGCTCGGTGTCGCGGGGCTGATACGTGCGATGGGGATGCGCGACGCCTTGGGGTATCCCGTGGCGGCAATGCCCAGCGATGGATACACAGTGTCAGTGCTAAGGGGCGCGCCCGGCTGCCGATGGTCGGCCCCGGCCACTTCTCAGCGGCCGAGTGGTTGTGGATCGTCGGGGTTGTGGGAACTGCATGTTTTAGTCGCGTCGTGTTCTTGAGGGGCAAGTGCTCTTCAACGTGCCGAGTAAGATAGCGACAATGTGGTCGTGACTGAAACACGGATTCCCCTTTAAAACCGGAGCCGGCATCGAGACCGTAGGCAGCAGCCCCGCCGGCATTGTCTGTTCGGCATCATCCTCGAGCAGCATCATGGTCACCGTTACGACTACCCGCTCATCTGGTTGGGCTTTCATCTGAGACGGCGGCTGTAGGGGGACCGGCCCGTGTACCACGGCCAGCGTCCATTAGGCTGCGAGGAGGATCGCCCGCGCGGAGGCAGGCGGAGGAAACATGTCAGAGGATGGACACGGCGTGTCGAAGTGGCGGCCCAGTGACGGGTCGGAGGGGATTTTCGTTGGACGGACGCCATGTCGGGCTCCGCTAACTGCGTGTTTTTTTGAAGGTAGGGGGCGATAGACCTCATGCAGGGAAGCGCAGGCGCGGGTTTCGCATAGAGGTGCCTTAGCGCGGAGACCTTCCCGATAAGGGCAAACTCACCGCGAGGTGGGGACGCAACGCCACGGGTCAGGCGATGGGCTTGACGGCCGGGCTACCGAAGGAAGGCAAACTGGCTCGCCGGGAAAGCGGTGGTCTTCCGCAACACGGGAGGAGCACTGTGTTCCCAGCAAGGCATGTCCTCGACACATTCGCGCGGCTCTGGGTCGGGCGAGCGCGCCCGCTCCTCTTGTACGGTCTCGTCACCCTCGGCGTCGTTGTGGGGCCGTCGATTGCCCTTGCCCAGCAACTCAATCTGAGTTGGGTCGATAATGGGGACGGCCAGGCGAGTTTCATTATCCAGAGAGCACCGGGTACTACCGGAACATAGGAGCGGGGACCGTAGCAAGCAGCCCTGCGGGGATCGACTGTGGCACGGCCTGTTCCTTCACCTATCCACCTGGCAAGGTGGTCACCCTGACGGGCACCCCCGCGTCCGGAGCGACGTTCAGCGGCTGGTCAGGTGGCGGCTGCAGCGGGACAGAGTCGTGTACCATAGCCGGAAACGGGTCAGTGACCGTGACGGCGACGTTTGCTGCTGCGGGGGTCCCCGTGATGGTCAACACCGTGACACCGAATCAGGGGACACCAAGAGCCGCGGTACCAGTAACGATCAATGGGTCAGGATTCGCGACGGGCGCGACCGTGAGCATCAGCGGGACTGGGGTCACGTCGAGCCGCGTCACGGTCAGGTCGACGACGCAACTAACGGCGACCCTGACAGTCGCCAGCGGAGCGGCGCACGGGACCCACAATGTGACAGTGACGAACTCGGGTGGCGGCTCTGGGACGCTGCCTGGGGGATTCACGGTGATGAGCGCGACGCCGGCGACGCTGACGCTGGCCTACAACGGCAAGTTGCGAGACCGGGTGGGGCAAGGCAATACGGCGCTAGGCCATGACGGGGCGCTGGACGGGACGCTAACGGTAACCCTGCGCGCGAGCGGGGGACGGACCGTGACGGGCCTGCGACTGGACAGCAATGCGCCGGGGGTCTGGGACACGACCAGCGCGACCGAGTACTGGGTTTTGGCGGTGGCGCCGACGGTGGACGGGGCGGTGCTAAACGCACCGGGGACGATGGCCGTGAACTTCCCGGTGGCCGACGGGGGGAGCTTCGTCGTGTTCGCGTCGGACTATCAGGGCAGGGAGTTCCTGCCAGGCAGGACGCTGACCCTGACGGCGACTTTTGCGGATGGCTCGACGGCGACGGCGGTGACGACGGTGCCTTAGCCCGGAGGCATTTCATCGTAGAATCTCTTAGGCAGCGGAGTGCCCGCGCGGCCGTCTGCCTGGCATCCAGTGTAGCCGGCTTGGAGGACGACGGGGCTTGCGGACATTCCACGCGCGCTGGCCTAGCTTAGCTATCCAGGAGAGCCCCCGTAGCTCGTGAAGGAATCGTATTGTAAGCGTTTGTAGATTGAGATACGGAAGCGATCGCCGGATTCAAGAACTTCGCCGAATTTCGTTTGGCGTCCACACATCCCCTGTGTAATGCAATGCTCCGCAGGATTAGAACAATCAAGCCTGTCTGCGGATAGCTCCTTGCCGCCGGAGGAGTCACATCAGCCTTGCTGGGGCGGCGAAGAAACCCCTGAGCCTCTAAATTAGATCCCCGACTCTTCTCGACCCGACGACGCTACGGTGCCTCCCGTCCGCGACAGTCGAACGTGCAACACAAACTGCATGCTAACCCAGTGACGGAAGCACCGTCGGACAGCTATACCGGGTTTCCGGGCCGACCTGTTCGATCGGTCAAGATTGCCGATACGTCGTCGCGGCGCGCGACACTATCCGCTGGAGGATCAGTTAGGCCCGCCTTCGCCCCACCACTTGGAGGAACGGACCGGCCGCCAGCAGGAGGTGTCGGAAGACCGGGAGTTCTCGGAGCAGATGGTACAGTCGGACTATCCTGCGCGCCGGACCGGACAAGCTCCGCAGCTCGGTCTCCGCAAACCTGGGGGGAGTCATAGACCACGTTCGCAGGCCTGCGCGGACGAGCATCCTCCGGAGCTCGAAGCAGGACAGGAGGCGGATGTTCCGGTAGGGGATTCCCTTCCAAAGCATCACATATCGACTCGCAAAGGACCTGGGAACGAAGCCGACTCCCCAGACCCGCACGTTGGGCTCGGGCCCAAGGCTGAACCGGTTGGGCGTGGAGAAGTAGCACCAGCCGTCCGTCTTGAGAGTGCGCACCGTTTCCGACAGGATCGCCTGCGGGGCAGCCGCGTGCTCCAGCACATGCAGTCCGACGACGGCGTCAAAGGTCCCGTCCGGAAACGGCAACGAGTCGGCGGAGCAGCACACGAGGACTATGCGATTTCCTGCGGCCACCAGCCTCTTCTTGGCGATCACCAGCCAGCGCAGAGCGATATCAGCGCCTACCAGCGCCCCGAATCGCTTCTGAGCGGCCGCCAGGAAACCACCGGTGCCGCATCCAACCTCGAGGCAGCGCGCCTCGGTCCATCGACCGCCTGCCTGTGTGTCCATTGTCGCCAGGCAGGGATCGGCCCGCTCCTCGCCGGTCAGCGCGTAGCGGATGAACCGTTCCGTCATCGGACGCGGGACATCGGGGGTGATTTCCCAGTAGAAGTGGACGAGAGCCTCGAAGGAGACCCGCTCGGCCTCCTCGGAGAGCCGGCGGGCCTTGTCGTACTCGTCTTCGAACGAAATGTAGGGATCCGGCGAGAGGCGGAAGTCGGGGATCCCACACACGATCGGATATCGCCGCTGGCAGCCCCGGCAGTCGTACCCTGCCAGGTCGGATGCCAGCGGTCCGCGGCAGCTCGGGCAGCAGAAAGCGCCCCCCTCCGCGGCGCCTACCGCGGCAGGATCCAACTGAGGCCCTTCAGGGCGCGATGGACGAACGGCACCGGGTGCGTCGTCCGCGCGGTGCCCGTGGCGGCCATGCTGGCGACGTACCAGTCGTAGGCCTCGATCAGCGCCTGCGCATTACTCCGCTGGGGCCGCCAGCCCAGCTCGTGCTCGGCCCGGGAGATGTCAACCACGGAGTCCTTGCCGGCCGCGCTCATGTAGTGCCACTCGGAGAGCGGGACGAGGGCAGCCAGCTCCATCCCGCGCATCGCGCACCTCGCCAGGCGCCTCGGGACGAAGCGCAGCCGCGCACCGGTCCCCGCATGATCGAGGAGAGCCTCAAGGTCCTCGCGGACCGCGTGAAACTCCCGCGCTCCGAAGAGATACAGTCCCTGGGCATCGACCGCGGCGAGTAGCCGGATGCCTTCGGCCATGTCGCGGGTGTCGAGCAGCTGGTACCGATTCCGGCCGTTCCCCAGGACAAGGACGGGTCTGCCAAGCCGGATCCACTCGAAGATGATGGCGAACGCTCCCACGCGCTCGGGCCCGACGAAAGTCTTGGGCCGCACGACGGCCACCTGCAGCCCTCGCACGCGGTACTCCTCCGCCACCCTCTCCGCCTCCGCCCGGGTTGCTCGATACATGTCGAGCCGGCTCAGAGGTGCATCGCGAAGGAACGGATGTACGCGCGCGGGCTTCGTCACGATGGTGGAGGAGATCAGGATGACGCGCCGGACGCCCTGAGCGAGTGCCAGCTCGCAGACGCACCGCGTGCCCTCAACGTTCACGCTGCGCATCGCCGGCGATGGCTGCCGCGGGGAGGCGAAAGCCGCGTGAACGATCACGTCGACCCCATCGACGGCGTCAACCACCGCGCGCGGATCCCGGACGTCGCCGGTGACGCACTCCACGGCCGGGTCGGGATCGCCGCCCCGATCCGCCTCGAGGTCGAGCAGCCGCACCTGCACCCCCTCCCTGTGGAAGGTCCTCGCCAGATGGGTGCCGAGGAAGCCTACACCTCCGGTGATCAGGACCCGACGGGGGATCACGCGCCGCTCCCCGTGCGGCCGTGCCGCCAGCCAGCCCGGCGCACGAGCCTGGGCCGTACGTCACGCGCAAGCCGCCTCAAGCGGATGTATGCCCGGGCCTCTCCGGACAGGAGGCGCCGGAAGAGGCGTGGATGCCGAAGATAGTACATGTCGAGGCGCTCAAGGGCGAGGAGGTCGCTGCCGAGCGTAGCGAAGGCGAGCTTCGTCGAGCAGGCAAGCGGGAAGTGCGCGGCCGCCAGCCGCTTGACCGCCTCGTCGTAGGCGCCGTAGGGGTAGGCGAAGCTCTCGACTGGGCGCTGGACGGCCTCCTGGATAGCATGCTTCGAGGCGAGCATCTCCGCTTCGGCGTCCCGGCTCGAGAGCTTTGTCAAGTCCGGATGGGTGCAGGAGTGGGCCCCGAAGGCCATCCCGGCCTCGCTCATCTCCTTCACGTGCGGCCAGCGCAGCAGCGGACGGCGCTCGACGTGCGCCGGCTGGCTAGGCCACGAGTTGTCCTTGCCGCAATAGTCCGTCACCAGGAAGATGGTGGCTGTGAACCCGTACCGCCGGAGCACGGGGTAGGCGTGCTGGTAGAAATTCTCGAACCCGTCGTCGAAGGTAAGCACGACCGCCCCGTCCGGCACGTGCCCGCCACGCAGCGCCTGCGCCGCCGCCGGGAGCGAGAGCGTGCTGATCGCCGCCTCGTGCAGAACGCGCATGTGCTCGGCGAAGAGGCTCGGCGATACCGAAATTACGGATCCGCTGTCGTCGAGCGAGTGGTAGGTGAGGATGGGCAGCGCGCCCCCGCCTCCGGCACCCCTACCGAACCTGATCACAGCTCATTCCGCTGCCCGCCAGGTACCCGCACAACTCCCCCAACGCCCAGGCGAGAATAGCCAGGAGGGAGATCGGAAAGGACAGGGCCAGCTCGGCGAGGCGCCGCCGCTTTCCCAGCGTCTTCCGCAGCATCCTGGCCGTGAGCACGATCGGAAGGGCCGGGGCCGCCGCGACGTAGCAGGCTCGGCGCAGCCGGGAGAGCTGCCGGAGCCGCATTCCCGCGAAGCAGCGTCCGTTATGAAACCGGTGGAGCAGATACGGGACGAGCCGGAAGGACTTCCGGTAGTAGACGATGATCGATGCCGTCGAGTGCAGGCGTATGCCGTCGGCCTGGATGCGCCTGCACCAGTAAGTCTTCCAGAACTGAGGGGCGACGAACTCCTTTCCCCGCTCCAGCGCCCACCGCTTGATCGAGATGTTGTTTCCCGGCAGTTCGGTTACCGTGCCCTCAGCCAGGGGTCGCATAAACTGGCCGTAGTCGCAGAAGTACGCGGCCCAGTTTACCAAGCGCCGCAGCCCGTCCGGCTCCACCGAACCCCCGATGACCGGGTGCGGTGCCGCATGGGCCTTGAGGATCTCCGACGCCCAGTCCTCGGCCACCTCGCAGGTCATGTCCGTGATTGCGATGATGTCTCCGCGCGCGCGCGCGAGGCCGGCCCCGAGGAGGGCGGGGAGTGTCGTGGCGCCGGGGAGGCGGATGACGATGAACCCGGAGTATTTTCGTTCGATCTCCTCCGACCTCGCCTCGTCTGAGCTGTAGACCAGGATGATCTCCACGCCCGGCTCGACGCGCTTCGCCGCGGCAGCCACGAGCAATACGGGCCCATTAGCCGGGGGACCGTCGGCTGTCATGATCACCGACAGGAGAGGAGGAGCGGCCGTCACGCCTCGGCGCCTCGAAGATATCCGAGCAGCTCGCCACAGCTCCATGCCAGGAGGAACAGCACCAGAAGAGGAAGAGACAGGATGAGCTTCGAGCGGTGTCGCCGCTTGCCGATGACCTGCCGCGCGATCCGGACGAGGAAAATGAGCGGAATGGCCGGAGACAGTGCGATGTAGAGCGCGCGCCGGGGCCACGGCAGCCGGGAGGCCCGCTCCCGGCCGAACTGCATACCGTGCCAGAAACGCTGCGTCACGAAGCCGAACAGGCCGAACGACCGCTTGTGGGACACGACGACCGAAGGCGTAAGCAGGAGCTGTAGCCCCGCCTTCCGCAGTTCTGAGTGGACCGCGGGCTCCCAGAAGCCGTTCCGCCAGGCGTGCCGGCACCGATCGATGTGCTCCCGCTTGTAGGAGGCGTTGTCTCCTGCGATCTCGCGAACGAAGCTCCTGTCGAAGGGAAGCATGTACTGGCTGTAGCGGCAGAAGTAGACCGCCCAGTCCACCATGCTCGCCGACTTGACACTCTCGATGGCCCCACCCACGGCTGCCGCGGCGCCCTCGTGAGCCTCCAGCATCACGTTCACCCAGTCACGCGCCGGCACGCAGTGGGCGGTGGTGATAGCCACGATCTTCCCCCGGCTCTCTCGGATTCCCAGACCCCAGAGCTCCGGGATAAAGGCCGACGCCGGCGCCGCGATCAGCCTCGCATCGGGGAACTCGTCCTTCACGATCTCGGCGGTTCCGTCACGGGAGTTGTCGACCACGAGGATGTCGACCTGGTTGCCCCGCCCGTGACCAACCAGGACGGCAAGACACTCCCGGATGCTCGCCCGGGCATTGTTGGACGCGACCACAACCGACATGCGTGGCGCGGGCATCATGCGGTTCCGCGCGGTCCCAGCCATACGGTTTCACCGGTGCTCGCCGACTCGTAGGCGGCGAACACGATCCGAAGGAGCTCCCGGGCGAAGCGCGCCCGCTCGTTCGAGTGGTCCCCGCGCGAGATCGCTTCCAGGAGACTCTGGAGGTTCAGGGCGGTGGCTGAGGCTGCCGCGTACCTCGGTTCCCGAGCGATGACCGTCGAGCGACCCCCGGACTCCATCCGCGCTTCGCCCCCCTTGACGAGGGTGAACCGGCCCGCCGGTCGCCGCAGCTCGCTCGACCACTCCAGACCGACCCGCGCCATACCGCCGTAGGAGATCCGAACGGAGGCCTCCTCGCAGTCCAGGCGCATCTCGAGATAGCGCATCGGAGCGTGGCTGATGCGGTTGAAGGCCAACGTGGCGAGGCCGCCGTCCGGGAAGCGGAGCGTCACGTGGGCGAGCACGTCGGCCTTGATGTCCCGCCGCGGATGGGAGATGTGGGCGCTCACCGAGAGGGGGAGCGCGCCGAAGAAGAAGCAGACGAGGTCGAGGGCATGCGTGCCGAACTCGTAGAGGACCGATTGCACCAGGCCGGCCCGCCAGTTCCGCTCCATGGACGGGGGGTGGAACATCTGCTGCCAGCACTGGATGAAGTAGAGAGGCCCGAACTGACCCGCCGCCAGCCGTGCCTGGGCCACGCGGTACATCGCCATGAACCGGTACTGGTTGTTCACGCCGACGAGGAGCCCCTTGTGATCGGCGGCAGTGATGACCTCGTCGGCTTCGGCCACGCTGCCCACGAACGGCTTCTCACACAGCACGTGAGCGCCGTGATCCAGGGCGAGCAGGCACAGATCCCGATGGGAATCGGGCGGCGTGCCGATGATGACTACGTCGGGGCGCTGGTCGGCGAGGAGGCTCGGCGCGTCCGGGTAGAGACGCGGCACTCCGAAGCGGCGCCTGATCTGTTCCCGCCTCAGCGCATCCGGCTCGCACGCGCTTGTCACCGCGACGCCCGGCAGGGAGGCGCAGGCCGGCAGGTGGATGCGCTCCGCGACCTCGCCCAGGCCGAAGATCGCGACCTGGAAGGACGGGCGCTTACCGAAGTCCATCATCGACCCGCCCTCCTCCCGGGCACCTCGAAGGCGGCGAGGGCGCGCCTAGTTGAGCAGCCGACGAGGCGCCTGTGGCGTGTTTTGGAACCTGTACTGCTCCCTGAGGAAAGAGGTGAGGTTTCGAATTTCGGGGAAAAAGTAGTGTTCAGAAAAAAGAGAGAACATGGAATAGGACTCCTTTTCTTATTTAGGTAATGAAACTTTGAAGTCTTCGCTAGTCCTCTGCAGCTTCTCGAGTCCTGCCGCGGACCCGACCCGGCGCGCGGCATCCGGGAAGCTCGGAGAATCACTTGGGGAACGTTCACTCATGACGCGCGCTAGCCCACCTTACTCGCAACGAATAGCACATACTGCCTGAGCTTCAGCCAACT
>WNEZ01001388.1_pt1 | contig 24019 bp, 22 predicted proteins | sample 5400521 | NCBI WGS metagenome assembly WNEZ01 (sample SAMN13153339, study PRJNA577476) | soil metagenome | isolation source: 120 cm saprolite under Douglas fir tree site 2 hole 1 replicate 1 | place: USA:California | collected 2015-04-18
GCTCATCCACGCGCCCTCTTGCTTGGGGTGCTCATCGCGGGCCTCGCCCCGCTCTTTGGTTTCACGGCGATTGCCCTGGGTCTGGTTGGGTATGTGACCACCCTGTTCAAGCTGGGTGCGGTCCTCTCGATCTTGTGGGCCTGGTGGTTCCTCGGAGAAGGACACATCAAAAGCCGACTCCTGGGAGCCAGTGTGATGATTCTGGGCGGACTTCTCGTTGCGACATAATCCCTTCTCCACAGGTACTGCCAGTTGGTTTTATCCAAACAAGGTTTTTTGCAATCGATCCTGCACTCAGTTAGTATCAGGGTCCTGGCGGGGCTTGCAAGGCATAGGCAGGAATGAAGTTGCCATTTGGCCCGAGTAGAAAATGAGGGCAAATATGCTTAGCGTTGTTTTTCGGGATCTTGCTCACTTTAGGTGGAGCAACAGTGATCAAAAGCAGCGATGTTGGATGAATCGGCTTCTCTTGAGCCTTTCCTCTTTTTCTCATGAGATATGTTGAGGCTTTCCACCTAAAGTGAGCAAGACCCGTTTTTCGTTCCGTTCATGATACCGTTGGCGAAATCGGACCCATCTCACTGCCCCCGCTTACCAGGCAAGAGCGAGAGCCGCAAAGCGTGAGCGTCGTGTGGTTGCTCTCTTGTTTCCATTCATCCAAGCGACCGCTCGGAGACAGTTGAGCGCCACCGCTGTGGCCACATGCTGCAAGTGCGTTTTCACCTCGCGGAAGGAAAGCCAGTATGAAGATCATCGTCAGCATCGCGATTGCCTGTCCGGTGGAAAGCGTCTTTGCGTTCGTGAGCGATTACACGCGTGATCCAGCATGGCGGGCCGGCGTCATCGAGATGAGCCAGACTCCCGCAGGGCGTTCCCGGGTTGGGACACACACACACTGGAGGTGGCTCGCTTCTTTGGGCGGACAATGACGACCCTGGCCGAGGTCACGAAATACGAGCCAGGCCGAGCAATCGACTTCGCGGGAGTGATGGCGAAAACGATCCGCGTCTCAGGAAGCCGGAGGGTCGAGGAGGCGAATGGACAGGCGCACTTCACGTATCAGGCAACCGTCGAGGGGCATGGTTTTCTGGGGCTGCTTTCCCCACTGCTGGTACCGATTTTGCGCAGGCGTTTTCTCGACGATCTCCAACGCTTAAAAGCGCTGCTGGAGGCAGCCTTCCCCACTTCCCTCTCCTGAGAAGAGGAGCAGCCCTAGAAGGCAGACTCGAGCGACACCTTGCTTCTTGCGACTCTTACACATCCTCCCGGTCGCCTGGATCAGATCACTCATCTAGTACTGCTTTGTTAGTTTCTCTGAGGTAGATTTCACTCAAGCTTGGTGGAAAGCTCGTTGCGTTTTCATTGGCCGCCAAAAAGCGGCTTCTGGCAGTTGGCCTGTAGAGCCGACCGAATCGAAACTAACAAAGCAGTACTAGAGCATCGGTCAAGAAATTCGAGAGAAGGATCGATAGATCAAGAAGAGTATGATGCTCACAAGAAATAAGGAACCTTAACCGGATGTTCTTGTGAACAAGCGGTCATTGCCAGGTGCTCACTTCCTTGAAGAGGGCCGAGTGAGGGTGTTTCAGGGTCTCACGCCACAACCCGTTCCCACGCATCTCAAATGGAAAGACGAGCTCCTGGAGGTAAGCAATGATGATGTGGTCGTCTCCCGAACGCTCGTCAAGGATGAGAGGACGAAGCGCCAGAGACCGACAGCAAATATTGCGCCATCTGGTGAGGAGAAAGAGGCATATCATTCTCAAGCCACCAGGCCAGAAGGCTGAGAAATGCTCCCGCGAAAAATTGCACCTGCATGGCAGGTGGAAAGGCGAGGTACTGATTGGCCGGGGGCAATTCGCGCACTTTGGCCAAAGCCTGTTCTGCGATATAATCCTTGACCAGCTTTTGAAACCGGCCAATGCCTTCCCCACATAACATCAGCTTGTAGAATTGCTGGTGTTCTGCCACATGCTCAAACACACGCACAAAATAGGGAGGAGGATGATCCACAGAGAACGTGCTGGGTGGCGCATGCACCACTTCTGCCACCAGGGCATCATACATCTGTCTCATCCCCTGCTCAAGCAGGGCGTACTTATCCTCATAATGCTTATAAAACGTTGAGCGATGAACCATCGCTCGCTCACAGATCTCCTTGACGGTAATCTCCTCGAACGAACGATGGGAAAGCTCAGTCATAAGCGCTTCCCACAACAACTTGTGAGTACGTCGGACACGTAAATCTTCTTGCTCCTCGGACATCTTTCTCGACAGGTTCCTTTCTCGTGTCGCTTATCCGACATGGCGGCTGTTTTTGCTTCTTGACTGGTGGTGCTTTCTCTAGCATACTCGAAAGAGGGACAGAAGTAAAGATACGCGACTTCGTGTCGACGAGTGGGTGCAAGCAACGAGGAAAACGCAGGGTCTCGCGCCCCTGTCTTCATCTCGCGTACCACAAGTCGAGAAAGGTGAGCTGAGCCCGGCTCCTTATCTTTGGTGCGACCTGTGGCGCTGCGCGTGCGCAGGCCTTTTGCTCTGGCTCACTGTTTCTCAGCGCCGCTCTCAGCGATCATGAAAACAAAGAGGAGAATCTCTCAATGAAAAAATCAGTCTTCCGAGGCACGACAGAGGAGGGCACGCACATGGCAGCCCCGTCCTCTCACAGCGGCACCAGCGTGAGGTCCGATCATGCATCGACCGGCACCCCACGCTGGGTAAAAGTGTTTGTCGTTATCATCATCGTCCTGGTCCTGCTGTTTGTGGTCCTGCACCTCACCGGCCATGGCTTTGGTGACCACATGCATATGTCGATCCTGGAACACGGGGGGCAACCGCTATGATCATGTCACCCGGACTCCGCAAGGTCACACTCACCGCGCATGTCACGTCCTCGATCGGCTGGTTTGGCGGGGTCGCTGCCTTCCTGGCTCTCGCCATCGCCGGCCTGACCAGCCAGGACCCTCAACTGGTGCGAGCCGCCTATCTCGCGATGGAGTTGACCACCTGGTTCGTTATCGTCCCGTTGGCCTTCGTCTCGGGGCTTACCGGGGTTGTCTCGTCCCTCTTTACCAGGTGGGGCCTGTTCCGGTCCTATTGGGTCCTGATGAAACTCCTGATCACCATCCTTGCCACCATCGTCTTGCTCATTCACACACAGCCAATTGACCTCCTGGCAAGTGTCGCGGCAAAGACGGCAGTGTTGGGCGCCTCACTCCAAAGTCAGCAACTCCTCATGGTGGTCGCTTCCAGTGTCGCCCTGGCGGTGTTGCTCGTGCTCACGGCGCTGTCGGTGTATAAGCCGCGAGGCATGACCCCGTACGGGCAGCGGAAGCAGGACGAGCAGCGTCAAGGTGGCACAGCCGGAGATGCAGCGACCGACCAGGCACAAGGGATCGTGCAGGAACGCGAAGGCAACGATGTCCATGCCACGACTTTCAAATAAGAAAGAAGAAAAGCGTATGAGTACACTCAAAGTCCCCGGTGCCCAGTTGTCTTATGCGGTCACAGGCTCCGGGCCACTCTTGATCCTGATCCCAGGGGCAGCCGGCGTGGGAGAGGTCTTCCGCCTGCTCGCACACCTCCTTTCGGCACAGTACCAGGTGGTGACCTACGACCGCCGCGGTTTTTCCCAAAGTTTGCTCGAAGGGCCGCAGGACTATGATCATCGGCTAGCTACCGATACTGATGACGTCCGGCGCTTGATCGAGCACCTGACGGACCAACCGGCGATCGTTTTTGGCAACAGCTCAGGAGCGATTGTCGCACTCGAAGTTCTCATCCACTTTCCCGAGCGGGTCCAGACGGTGGTTGCCCACGAGCCGCCAGCAGTTGCGCTCTTGCCCTGTCCAACGCCAGGTACTGGATGGAGCACGAGTTGCGCCAGTATCCATGAGTTGAGCTTGATCTCTCGGCACTGGCGGCGCACGCCGAGCGAATCGTGCTCGCTGGGGGACGTGACTCCCAGGACCAGGTGCCCTACCAGCCGAACAGGGTGCTGGCCAGGCAGTTGGGCCACGATATTGTCAACTTCCCCGGTGGACACCTCGGCTTCATGTCCTACCCTGCCGAGTTTGCAAAGGCACTCATGGACGCGCTCAAAGACGACTGAGTGCCAGGATTGTACACGACTGAAAGGAGCACGATCTATGCATTCGTTCGCACATCACCGCCACAGCGCACCGGGCGAGGCGTCGGCCAAAGAGACAAAAGGGCTGATCGGGAGCGGGGGCTGGCGCTACGACCTGATGGTCTGGTTCATCGACACCTTCGTGTTCCGTGGCCAGGTGCGGGAGCTCAGGCAGAGGACCGCCACCCTGGCCCGCATGCAACCCGGAGAGACGGTGCTGGATGTGGGCTGCGGCACGGGAACGCTGGCGATAGAAGTGGCACGCCGCGTGGGCCGCGCGGGTCGCGTTGCAGGCGTTGATCCGGGGACCCAGCAGATCGCCCGTGCCCACGCGAAAGCGGCTCGGCGCCACGTGTCCATCGAGTGCCAGATCGGGGTAATCGAACATCTCGCCTTCCCCGATCAGACGTTCGATGTGGTGCTCTCGACCTTGATGATGCATCATTTGCCAGCTAGCCTCAAACGTCAGGGACTCGCTGAAATCGCCCGTGTACTCAAACCAGGGGGGCGCCTAGTCATTGCCGATTTCACGCGCAAGCAGGAACGCCAGAGCCAGGCTGCGCGCTTTCACGCTGGGGGGAGCGGCATGCAAGAGCTGGCTGCCATAGTCTCGGACGCCGGTTTCGACCATCTGGAAACGGAGGAGATGCGGCCCCCACGCTTCTCTGCTTTCCCAGGAGCAGGCTTTGTCCGTGCACACAAAAGCTAAGACGAATGGGTGATCCCGCGAGAAAACGCAGCCCTCCTTCACGAGGAGCAAGCACTGGCCCTGCTATGAAAGCTGTCTCGCTATGCAAGGCCAATTTTTCTGGCAACAGTTGATTAACTCTTTTTTGTGCATTGAGTGAAAGAAGGCATATCATGACAAATTTCGATCGATTTCTTGCAGCAGTCAAGCTGCAAATGCAGCCTGAGGGTCGGGCGCAGCACACTGCAGGTATGCATCAGCATCTGCGCACTCTTCTTCCTCATGACGTGATGCTGGCTGATCTTGTCGCTGGCTGGCAGGTGCTTGCTCAGCCGCGTAACGATACCAATTCAGAGGTTCTCCACCGTCGCAAGACCTGTGCCGAGCTGGCGGCAATTGCTGCTCAGTTTACGAATGGGCAGGGAAATCTAACGGGCGCAGTCTCGACCTGGCAGGCATGGCTCGATGCTTCCCAAAGGAGCGCCGATCCCCGTCTGGTTGCGATGCGCGCGACTTTTGCTCGCGAACTCGTGGAATTGCAATCCGCATCAGAGCAGGCTGGGGCGCGCACTGGTGTCTGCAACCAGCCGTGATCAGCAGCACGCCGCCGGAGACACCTATGGCACCTTTGGTGATCCGCGCGAGAAAGCCGAAAAGGGGCGGATCAATCGTTGAGCACACCTGGTGACCGCTTTGCCTATTGGCTGAGCCAGATCACCAGTCCTTTTGTCGTCGGCCTTGGAGGTTTGGGTACGTCTCTCTCTCGACCGCCTCCCGAGTTCCAGATGGTTTGCGGTGGCTCACGGTCATCAGTGTTGGTCTGCTTGTGCCATTTGGGTGTATCTGGTGGGGAGTCAAACAGGGGAAGTTGACTGCTATCCATGTCAGCCGCCGCTCCCAACGGCTGGTTCCGCTCCTGGTTGGCCTAATTGCTCTCGGTGGCATGCTGACCGGGCTGCTCTTGCTTTCCGCTTCGCGTCCGCTTGTGGCAACGCTTGTGGCGGTCATCGTCTCATACGCTGCGGCCACGCTGATCACGCACATGGCGAAATACAAGATCAGCCTGCACATCGACTCGGCAGCGGGTGCGGTGACGGTCTGTTGCCTGCTGGCTAGCCCGGTTTTTCTGGCGCTCTCTCCCCTGGCGGTGCTGATCGCCTGGGCACGCTGGAGACTGGAGGCGCACTCCCCACTTCAGGCTGTCACGGGGGCAGCCCTTGCCGTGGCTGTGACGGTCACCACGTTCTGGCTCTTTGGCCTCCGCTGAGGCTTCCCTGGAGAAATGTCCATTGGAGGAGTTCAGCATAGCCCGCTCCAGGCGCTGCGGTACCATCCCCCAACGCCGGCACAGGTAGGCGTTGGCAACCGAGGTGCCCACTTGCGCCTCCAGCGCCAAGGTCAGCATGGTGATGGGCAAGCCCTGGGCCTCCAGGCGCGCGTAGGCCTGGTCGAGGCTGACCTCTTGTGCCGTGCGCTGCGTTTGCTGCCCGGCCTCCTTGTCGCGCGGCTCCTGCCTCGGGGGGGTTCCTTGGGAGCAGCACGCAGCTTGCGCAAGGCGCGCCTGATCGCGCCCTTTACGGCTCCTGGTGCGAGGCTGAGGTGCGCGGCTGAGCGTGCGCCCATCGGCCTCCTCCAGGCCGTAGAAAAGCACGAAAAGTTCGCTCCGATTCTCCTTCTCCCCTCTCCACCACCTATACGCCAAAAAGGGGCGAGTGTCTCCTCCTGCAAGACGCACTGGGGCCCGTGACCACGCGCCTGTTCGGCAATTGTCATTGGAATCGGGATGCCGCGCACCTCGTTGAGGAAGCTGGCTTTCAGGTGACGCATGCCCATCCCATGCTGGAGGGTTCCCGCTCCTGCCGCACCTCGTGCTGCAAGCACGTCGCCCGTGAAGAGGAGAGACGCGCTGCTGCCTGGAAGCATGCCACCCCATCTCGACACTGCACCCGCCAATGCAGGCATCGAAACGGGGGAGACCCAGACGCGGCGTCCTTGCCGCACGCCCATAACATGCGTATTTAACTCATCTCGTGGTGAGACATGTCATGTGCTGGTTTATTCATCATCCGCAGCATGGATACCCCGCCTGTTCGGATAAAGCGAATGACGAGGATCGCTGCCAGGAGGAGGAAGATGATATTGAGCACGCTGGTGTAGTTCCACTGCACTCCCTCGGTGATCGCCACCACATTGCGGCTCTGCGGAATGATGCCAAGTACCTGGAAAAGAAACTCGACCACATAACCTGCTGCCGCCATCGTGACATAGAACGTCAGCAGAATATAGCCCATGACACGCCAGCCGTAATATTTGCGGTAAATATCCAGAATGGGCAGGATGATCAGGTCGGCAAAGATGAAACTGACCACGCCGCCAAAACTAATGCCGCCTCTCCATAAGACGGCTGCTAACGGGACGTTGCCGACGGAGCAGACGAAACTGACGAGAGATACTAATGGGCCGACCAGGGGACCTTCAATTTTGGCGATGGTGGGATTGTTGGAGAAGAAAAACGCGTTCCAGAACGAGTTGGGCACCCAGGCAGCCAATGCACCGGCAATGAGCAGTCCGAGTACAATATCGACCCACACCGAGGCCCAATCCATCACAAAAAAATTGCTGACAGCCGTCAATCCTCTCCGACTCAACAGCCGTGAGAAAAAGGAGCCGCCCGATACGCTCATATCCATCGCCGCGTGCCCCTCCATTCTCCCTGTCAGCCCCTTTTCAGCCTGCTCCTTCGCTCTCTGTACGAGCTTTGGGGTTAAGGTCAAACGGAAAAGCACCGCAATGAAGATCACCATCAAGAGACCGCCAACAAACTCTGCTGCGGTGAACTGCCATCCCATCAAGACAATCAAGATAATCCCAAGCTCGATCACGAGATTGGTGGAGGCCAGTTCAAAGGCCATCGCTGAGACAAAACTGGCGCCTTTTTGGAAAATGGAACGAGCCAGAGCAACAGCTGCATAAGAACAGGAACTGGAGGCGATCCCAAAGAGCGTAGCAAAGGTAATGCACTTGGGGCCATCACACCCAAGCGTCTTTGCCATGGCGTGATGAGACACAACCGCCTGAACGATACCCGAAAGGGTAAAGCCGAGAATGAGCGGCCAGAGGATTTCCCAGAACATACTGAAAGACGTAAATAATGCCTGACCAATGCTCGTGACGATCTGCATAGAAGTTCGCTCCTCCCAGTTTCTCTCCGCCAGTTGGGACAACAATGAAGTACTCCTCTGGTGAGGATGGGGATGACAGGACAGGCTTCGTTGTGTCCGGTCTTGTCATCCCGGTACCTGGCGGTTACAGGACACGCATTGTTGCTATTTGGCTACGGTATATCCGGTATCGTCGAGGACCTCTTCAATCCTCGTCAGCGTGACTTTCTGCGGGTCGTAGTCGATATGAACCGACTTGGTCGGGATATCCACGTTGACCGAACTCACGCCGTCCAGTTTGCCAACAGCTCCTTCAATCGCGTGCTGGCAATGCTCACACGAAATGTCGGGGGCTACCAGTGTCGTCGATTCCATGATAGATATCCTCCTTTGATTCACCTGAATCATTTTGAAAGTAAACGGTACAATTCATCCCCTCAACGCTGCTCTTGCAGCGAGCTACACTCGAAAAGGATGAGCAGTTCTATTGCACTCCATTTTTCCGCTCCTGTTGCCACAGTTGGCGGAAGTATGGAAGGTAGCTTCCTATGGGTTTCCAGCAATCGCGTAGAGCTGGACCAACTCCTGGATGACCTGCTCTTCGCGGTCACCTTTGATCCCCTCCGGAACACAGGTACGCAAGTGCCCCTCCAGGATAATGGCTTCCAGTTTCTCCAATGCTTTGCGTACCGCATAGGTCTGTCGCAAGATGTCCACACAGTACTTGTCTTCCTCCACCATCTTGCGTATTCCTGACACATGCCCCTCAATGTACGAGAGTCGTTTCAGCACATCCGGCTTTCGATCTGCTTCCATCACCTATTCTCCTTTCGTCCAAACTGCCGTAACCGCAGCGAATTGCTCACCACGGTCACCGACGACAGCGCCATCGCTGCTGCCGCGAAGATCGGGGCATTCTCTCGCAAGAATGGTATCAACGGCGAAAGAATCGCTGTAGGAATTAAGATGACATTATAGGCAAAGGCCCAGAAGAGGTTTTGCTTGATGGTGCGCAGCGTTGCCCGCGAGAGCGCCAGCGCTGTTGCAACGCTCTTCAAGTTGCCCTTGACTAACGTAATATCGGAAGCCTCCATCGCAATATCTGTTCCGGTGCCCATGGCGATTCCTGCATCAGCTTGCACTAACGCGGGAGCATCATTAATGCCATCTCCGGCGTAAGCGACGACCAGCCCCTGTTCCTGCAAGCGCTTGACCTGATTGGCTTTGTCTTCCGGTAGGACCTCCGCCAGGACATGTTCGGCTGGGATGCCGACCTGGGCTGCAATGGCCTGTGCCGCTCGCCGGTTGTCACCGGTAATCATCCAGACAGCAAGCCCCTGCGCTTGCAACTGCCTGACCGCTTCTGCGGAACCACCTTTGACCGTATCGGCCACAGCGACGATACCAGCCACGTTGCCATCAATGACGGCGATCATGGCTGTCTTGCCCTGCTGCTCTAAGGAGGTCAGTTCCTCCTCTATGGCGTCAAAGACTACGGAACGCTCGCTCAGCAGGCGCCGCGTGCCGATGAGCACGGTATGCCCTTCCACGGTCGCCTCCAGGCCGCGCCCGGCAAGAGCCGTAAAGTGTTCAGGGGAATGATCGAGCGTGATTCCACGCGACCTGGCTCCCTCTACAATGGCTACCGCCAGGGGATGCTCAGAACCTTGCTCTGCCTCGGCAACGAAGCGCAGCATATCATCAGTCTGCTTGCTAGCCAGTGCGATCACGTCAGTCAGTTCAGGTTTGCCCTTCGTGATGGTACCCGTTTTGTCGAGCAGAACGGCGCGTACCGCCTGGATGCGTTCCAGACTCTCACCACCGCGAATCAGGATGCCTTGCTCCGCACCTTTGCCTGTTCCAACCATGATTGCAGTGGGCGTCGCCAGTCCCAATGCGCATGGGCAAGCCACCACCAGCACCGCCACCGCAGCCACGATGGCAATGATCCAGGGATTACTGGCACCTACCACACTGGCAGACGTTACTCCTGCGCCAGTCACATTGCCAATCATCGCCCAGGCCATGAACGTCAGTGCAGCGATCACCAGCACAACCGGTACGAAAATGCCTGAAATGGTATCGGCTAAACGTTGAATAGGAGCCTTCGAACCTTGCGCCTGTTCGACCATGCGAATGATAGTAGCCAGCACCGTATCGGCTCCCACTTTCGTCGCACGCATGTGCATGAGTCCATGCTGGTTGATGGTTGCGCCAATCAGTGGGTCTCCTTCAGTCTTCTCCACAGGGATGCTTTCACCGCTAATCATCGACTCGTCTACGGAAGAGAGTCCAGAAAGCACGACGCCATCAACAGGGATCTTCTCCCCAGGACGGACGATCAGTTCATCGCCCACCTGCACCTGTTCGATGGGAAGTTCCACTTCTTGACCTGCATGTATCACGTGAGCGGTACGAGCCTGTAGTCCGATCAATTTCTTGATGGCCTCATTAGTCTGTCCTTTGGCGCGAGCCTCCAGGTATTTGCCCAGGAAGATCAGGGTGACGATGAGGGCGGTCGTGTCATAGAAGGTGATGGAACCAACCACCTGCGGGAAGAACGTCGCTACTACGCTCATCACATACGCTGCTGTCGAGCCAACTGAGATGAGCGTATCCATGTTGGCGCTACCGTGACGCAGGTTCTTGATGGCCCCGCGATGAAATTCCCAGCCAACGACTGCCCAGACCGGCGTGGTCAGCGCCAACAGAAGATAGTTCTCGCCGGGGAATCTGTTCAGGAAAAACATGCTGAGGATCACTACAGGCAGGGTAAGCGCGATGCCCAGGATGAGTAGATTGCGCTTGCGCGTGATCTCCGCCCGCTTCCGCCTGCTCTGTTCATCCTCTTGATACATGCTACCAGCAGGTGCAGCGAGTGTACCAGTACTGGTACCTGTTAAGCCTCCTTGTATTACTTCCTGTGAAGATGCAACCTGTGGCGCTGCTTTGTACCCTACTGCTTCCACCTTTTGCACCATCTGCTCCAGGTTGGTCTGCGTCGGATCATAGGTCACTGTGGCCTGCTCAGTTGCCAGATTCACACTGGCATCCTTCACCCCTGCTATCTTTTTAAGTCCCTTTTCAATGCGCATGGCGCAGGAAGCGTAGGTCATTCCTTCCAGGTCAAGGACAGCGCGAGACTCATCTTCTGGTCCATGCTGCACAGGCGACACAAGCCTCGATGCAGGCAAGATTAACGGTATCGCCTTGTACCCAACCGCATCGACTTTCTGCACCATTTGCTCCAGCCCTGTTTGCGCTGGATCATAGGTGACAGTGGCCTGCTCAGTGGCGAGGTTGACACTTGCGTCTTGCACGCCAGGTATCTTCTTCAGACCCTTTTCGATGCGTATGGCGCAGGAAGCACACGTCATTCCTTCTAATGCAAGAACCGCGCGACTCTCCGCCAGCGTTTGAGCCTGAGGCGTTGCACCTTGTTCGTCTATAGCATGCGTAATTTCTGAAGCCATCATCATTCCCTTTGTCTTCGTTTATCGAGTACACCCATACCCACCGGGGAGGGGTATAGATAGTATACAGTGCTACCAAGCGATATGTCAAGTGACGAATACAACGATACATGGTACGTTCAGAAAGTTGCGCACAGTAGCGGCGCAACTCGGATGAACGGTTCTTGATGCCGCATCTTTTCTAAGGGTAAAATCGTGATAGGTTTGTTACGGCGCAGCGATACGATTGTGATGAGTCCGAGATGTCAATACTCTACACTTCAGCCTGAAGTCACTCCAAAGGAGCGAGAGTAAAGCTGAGGCTGCCGCTGGCGAATGCCTTGATGCACTGGGCAAAGTATACGGCGCTTCATACAAGAGAGAGGGTATTGTATAACCGAGTGCATCTGTGTACCTGGCTAGACACTTGCGTTCGTTCTGTCCCTGGAAGAATACCTCTATGTACAAAAAGATATCCGTTGCCTTGCTTGTATTCGGCTTGATGACAGCTGTCCTGACCGCCTGCTCAATCGAGGAAGAAGCTGGCCTTGGTGGCCCACAGGTTCACATGGCTGGGTACAACTTCATCCAGGACTCGATCACCATCAACAAAGGTGCTATCCTAACGCTCGTGAATGATGTAGCAGCAGCACCACACCGTATCAGAAATGGTTCCTGGATTGGCACCACCCCGGAGCCAAAAACAGAACACGGCGCGCCGAGTGTAGACTTGATCTTCAATCGCAATGATAGCGCACCCATCGGCCCATTCAATACGACCGGCGCATTCCATTATTACTGTACTATTCATGAAGGCATGAATCTGACCGTCATCGTTCATTGAGTTCAGATTCGGGAAATTCGTACATGACGAACTTTCCCAGACAAAAAAATGGAATCGGCTTGCTGAATTGTATCGGTTAAGCAGATAACCAGGGTGTCTGACCCCTCGGCGTCTTATTAGCAAAGCAAGAGCGGCAGATGAATGTGTCCTGTGCATAAAAAATATCGTGAGTTATTCGTGATATCGTAGACCGTCTTTGTGAGGTGATGTGACATGGGTGAGCGATCCTTCAAGAAGAAAATTGTAAACCTTACCTTACCAGCAGGTACCTGCCTGCCGGATAGGTACGAAAGCGAGGATACTCTTATGATGTGGGGATATGGTTTTAGCTGGGGCGGTATGCTCCTGATGATGTTGAGTTCGGTCATTTGGATTGCCTTGTTAGCAGTAGTTGCCTGGGCAATCATCCGCTGGATCAATGGTAAGATGACGAGTTCGCCCTCCCTTTCTACCAGCGCTCCGCAGAGCGGCCCATCAGCGCTCGAGATACTCCGCCAGCGTTACGCACGTGGGGAGATTGACACGGCCACCTTTGAGCAGATGCGGGAGCGATTAGAATCTTCAGGTGCGCGTAGTTACCAGTAGAGTGATGACAATCAATCCGTGAAAAGCAACCGTTAGCTTACTGGTGTGTACTTTCCTCAATTGCGACGTGCGCATATACAGAGCGGCTGTAATAGGTCGCCCCACGCTGATGTTTATTGAAACGGCGGTGGCAGCCACCAGTTCACTGTACAACGAGCTAGCGGCTGCTTTCGTATGTGTGCCAAACGGGTATCACCCGTTCACTTTTCAGTAGCCACCCGTGAAGTGCGCATCATGGTCATTGCCATTTCATTTCAAGCGCTACCGAAAACTTTCCAGAGAAGCTATCACAGGCAGGAGACGCTGTTTTGCCGCAAAAGCCGCCGATCGAAAAACGCTCAAGAAGGCTCACACGGGCTGTGAACACACCGTGCGCAATGCTAGACGCAGGATCTCGCTCACATTTGCCTGCTCATTTCGCTGATCCCAAACGCCTCTTGGCTCTGAGGCGGGTCATCGGGAGATCGAGCATGGCTTGCACTATCGACGTGATGGGATCCTGCGCGAGGCTCAATCGCACCTGCGCATGGGCTATGCGCCTCATGCTGTCTGTCTCAGCAAGATAATTCGTATAATTACCACCAACGATAATATAGAGATAGCTAGTATTCTGTGCCACTGTTACACATCAGCTGAATATGTTATGTACTTATCGCTGGCTATGTGCAGACAATCATGGCCACTTGCAACAGAGTTCAGCATGCATAGCTGGATCACATCCAGCCGCTACTCGCCTGTACATGGTGGATCGCCTTGTTAGTCGTACTCGACTGGGCACTGATCCGCTGGCTTGACAGATATTTGGAGAGAAGCAAAGCATCAAATGAGACAAGCTCGGGAGCCACTTCTCAAAGGTGATTCTAGACCTGTTCTACGCGGTATTCGTATCCCTTTTGAGCTTACAAGCGCTCTTAGTGGTTCGTATCTCCAAATGTTTGCGGGATAGTAGTGCTGTGTTTCAGTTTTCAAATCTTCTTTCTTCTTGTGAAGGAAGCGTTGCCATCACTAGATGGAGAATAGAGAATGGTTCCTTCTGATATCTACTGCACTACCTGCGGGGCCGCTAATCAAGTACAAGACACATTTTGCTTTGCCTGTGGACGACCTCTACAAGCTAGCGCATCTTCACTACAGTATCCTGTTGCAGGATCAGTAAGCAGCACTCTCACCGGATTGCTTACTTCCAATCACCTGCTCAAATACCGCTATCGTATTATTGACCTGATAGGTCAGGGAGGTATGGGAGCCGTTTACAAAGCAGAGGATACACTCTTTCACAACCGGCTCGTGGCGGTGAAAGAAATGAGTCAGAGCAATCTGAGCCAGCAGAAGCTCACTGAAGCTGTGGACGCCTTTAAACGCGAAGTACACATGCTCGCAAATCTTGAGCATCAAAACCTTCCCAAAACGCACGACTATTTTAATGATGCAGGACATTGGTATCTGGTGATGGATTTCATCAAAGGTGAGACGCTAGAGGAATATGTGAGCAAAAAAGGAGGAAAGCTTCCAACACAGGAAGTTCTTGGCATCGGGATCCAACTTTGCACGGTACTTGACTATTTGCATACGCGTCAGCCACCTATCATCTTCCGTGATCTCAAACCCGGCAATGTAATGCGAACTCTTGATGGGCACCTCTACTTGATTGACTTCGGCATTGCTCGTCACTTCAAACCTGGGCAAACGTCCGATACTATTCCTCTCGGTTCCCCAGGCTATGCTGCACCAGAGCAGTATGCCAGGATGCAAGCACAAACAACGCCTCGTACTGACATGTACGGCTTGGGGGCAACACTCCACCAATTGATAACAGGGAATGATCCCTCACAAACGCCTTTCAAATTTGCGCCGATGGGGTTGAGAGTCCAAGCTATTCCCACTGGCCTCGAAACGCTCGTCATGCGGATGGTTGAGATGGATGCAGATAAAAGGCCTGCCAGTATCGCTGCCGTCAAGCAAGAACTGCAAGCCATCGCTTCACCTGCTTCTCCTATTGCACCTGAACAGACCTCGTCTCTGCAACCAATCGCACCGCCGAAACCTGCAGCAGAATCACGACAAGTTCTTGTCCCTCCACAGAGACAGGTGGGCAAACCGTCTGCCCGAAAACATGGTCCCAGTCGGCGTGCTGTTTTGATAGGTGGTCTGGGTGCATTGGCAATAGTTGCAGCTGGAGGAGCTGTATGGTGGTTGTACCCAACCCATCCACTTTATGCCTATCGTGGGCATGCTGGTGCGGTATACTCGGTAGCATGGTCGCCCGATGGCAAGCGCCTCGCCTCGGCCAGTTTTGATAAGACCGTGCAGGTGTGGGATGCAACCAATGGAGGCAATGTCTACACGTATCACGGGCATGCTGGCGCGGTCTATTCAGTGGCATGGTCGCCCGATGGCAAGCGTATCGCCTCGGTCAGTGATGACAAGACCGTGCAGGTGTGGGATGTAATTAGTGGAGGCAATGCCTATACATATAATGGGCATGCTAGTGCGGTATACTCGGTAGCATGGTCACCCGATGGCAAGCGCATCGCCTCGGCCAGTTTTGATAAGACCGTGCAGGTATGGAACGCAATTAATGGAGGCAATGTCTACACGTATCACAGGCATGCTAGTGCGGTGTACTCAGTGGCATGGTCGCCCAGTGGCAAGCGCATCGCCTCGGCCAGTGGCGATGAAACTGTACGAGTATGGAACGCAATTAATGGAGGCAATGTCTACACGTATCACGGGCATGCTGGTAGGGTAATATCAGTGGCGTGGTCACCTGATAGCAAGCGCCTCGCCTCGGCCAGTGATGACAAGACCGTGCAAGTGTGGGACGCAACCAATGGAGGTAATGTCTATACATATCGTGAGCATGTTAGTGAAGTATACTCGGTGGCATGGTCACCCGATAGCAAGCGCGTCGCCTCGAGTGGTGACGAAGATACAGTGCAGGTGTGGCAGCCATCCTAATAATCTGACTGGTTACTATTACTGCTTTATTAGTTTCGATTCGTTCGGCTCTACAAGCCAACTGGCAGAAACCGCTTTTTAGTCTGTCCACACCCAATCGCGCACTTCCGGCATATCTTCAAGGTTGGCCAGGACATAGGCTTTGTGCCTGGCAAGCAAATCGTCGCATTCCGCGATGAGCGGCGGGGTGAGTTCGCGCACACGACTCGCACGTCGCATTGCTTCGATAGAGAGGTGATAGCGGCTCATACCGTTGCGCACCACCATGTCGAACGGCGTGGTGGTCGTTCCCTCTTCGATGAACCCGCGCACATGGAAACGATCCACATTTGGGCGCCCGTGAATGATTTCATGAATGGCCCGCGCATAGCCGTGGAACGCAAACACCACCGGCCTGTCCTCCGTAAAGTGCTCGATGAAGGTGGCATCGTCCAGGCCATGGGGGTGCAGGTAGGGCGGATAGAGCTTCATGAGATCCACCACGTTGACCACGCGCACCTTCAATTCAGGCAGGTGATGACGCAGCCACCAGGCTGCAGCAACCGTCTCCTGGGTGGGGATATCCCCCGCACAGGCCAGCACGACATCCGGTTCCACGTGCTCGTCATTGCTCGCCCACTGCCAGGTAGAGAGGCCGCGCGTACAGTGCGCGATCGCTTCCTCCATGGAGAGCCACTGCAGCTGTGGCTGCTTATCGATGACAATGAGATTGACGTAGTCGCGGCTGCGCAAGCAATGGTCCGCGACCGAGAGCAGGCTATTCGCATCCGGCGGCAAATAGATACGCGCGACCGTCCCTTTCTTCGAGAGCACGGTGTCGATCAGGCCGGGACCTTGATGGCTGAACCCATTATGATCGTTGCGCCAGCACGTCGAGGTCAAGAGAATGTTGAGCGATGCGATCGGCTGGCGCCAGGGCAGCTTGATGCCCTCTTCCAGCCACTTGGTATGTTGCACGGTCATCGAAGCGGAGACCAGCGCAAAGCTTTCATAGGTCGCGAACAAGCCGTGCCGCCCGGTGAGCAGATAGCCTTCTAACCAGCCATGACAGAGATGTTCGCTGAGCACCTCCATCACGCGCCCGTCGGGAGAGAGATGATCATCCGTCGAGAAAATGGGCTCTACAAAACAGCGGTTCTCCACCTCAAAGACGTTCCCAAGGCGATTCGAGTTGGTTTCATCCGGACAGAAGAGGCGGAAGTTGTGTTGCCTGGTATTGCTCGTAAAGATGTCACGCAGCATCTTACCGAGTTGGCGCGTCGACTCGTGGCGCTCCGTCGCGGGCTTTTTGACCTCAATCGCGTAGTCGGTAAAGGGGGGCATATCCAGGTCTACCAGGAGCTTGCCGCCATTGGCGTGTGGATTGGCCCCCATGCGGCGATCCCCTGTTGGCGCGAGTGCTGCCAGTTCCGGCATCAAGCGACCGTTCTCATCGAAGAGCTCTTCGGGCTGATAGCTGCGCATCCACTGCTCAAGGATGTGCAAATGCTCCGGGTTTTCCTTCACATCTGCCACCGGAACCTGGTGTGCACGGAACGTGCCCTCGACGGGAAGGCCATCGACCTCTTTGGGTCCTGTCCAGCCTTTCGGGGTGCGCAGGATGATGGCCGGCCAGGGAGGCCGCCTTGTGAATCCATGCGTACGCGCCTCTTCTTGATACGCACGAATGGTCGCATAGCAGGTCTCCAATGTCTGGGCAAAGACCTGGTGCATCGTCATCGGATCATCGCCTTCCACGAAGTGGACAGCGTAACCGTGACCAGAGAGCAGTTTTTGAAGGTCATCATCATTGTCACGACCCAGGACAGTGGGACCAGAAATCTTGTACCCATTCAGATGCAAAATGGGAAGCACGGCCCCATCACGCACCGGGTTCAAGAAATTCAAGCTCTTCCAGGCTCCCTCCAGAGGGGCAGTTTCCGCCTCGCCATCACCAACGACTGCTGCCACGATCAAGTCTGGGTTATCGAAGGCGGCTCCAAAGGCGTGGGCGAGGACATAGCCGAGTTCTCCGCCTTCATGGATGGAGCCAGGCGTAGGAACACTGACGTGACTGGGCACTCCTCCCGGCGTCGAGAACTGGCGAAAGAGGAGATGCATTCCTTCTGCATCCTGCGTGATCCGTGGGTAGATCTCCGAGTAGGTCCCTTCCAGGTAGACATTCGCGAGGATCGCCGGCCCACCATGTCCAGGGCCTGCCAGGTAGATCACATTCACGTCATGATCCTGGATAAGCCGATTCAGGTGGACATAGATGAAACTGAGCCCGGGGGATGTGCCCCAGTGTCCGAGCAAGCGTGGTTTGATATGCTCGGGACGCAGCGGCACTCTCAGGAGCGGATTCGCCTGCAAATAGATCTGGCCGACGGTTAAGTAGTTGGCGGCGTTCCAGTAGCGGTGCAGTAGATGGAGACGCGCCTGGTCAATAGGTGTCATCGTATCCTCCATTCTCAGAACAGTTCGAGCACACTATGCGTACAATGGCCTGGAGACTTTCTCCCCAGAGGAAAGGCTACCTATCACGGTGCCAGTGTGTAGCAGTCCGTCTGCATCACACGCTCATCAACAGGAAACAGGGAAGCCAGATGTTGCTCGCGAAGAGCGTCACCTGAGTTTCCCGGCTTTCCAATTTCAGCCAGCAGCGTTACGCTTTCACAGGCCGATGATGCCCCAGTCGTGGAAAAAACGCCGGAGTTTTCGCAGCGTAGCTGTCATATGTTTCGCTAAACTCCACCTGGACCTCGCGCTCTTCGCGATGTGCAAGCCGCACGTACATCACTACCAGGATCGGGAACATAACCAGTGTGAGCATCGTCGGCCACTGTAGTATGAACCCGATCATAATGAGCATGAAGCCCATGTACTGCGGATGGCGCAGGTACGTGTAGGGGCCCGTCGTGGCGAGGGTATGCGTTTGCTGCGCCTTGTAGAGCGCATTCCAGGCAGCGGCAAGCAGAGCAAAGCCTCCGAAGATGACAACGTAGCTGAGCAGGTGGAGCGGGTTCAGATGCGGATCACCTTTCCAGCCCATAAGCGTTTCCCAGAGGTGCCCCGTGTTGTGCGAGAGCAGGTTGATACCAGGGAACGCACTGCCAAGCCACCCGGAAAGCAGGTAGATGGTCAGGGGGAAGCCGTACATCTCGGTAAAGAGTGCCACGACGAAAGCCGAGAATGCGCCAAAGGAACGCCAATCGCGGCCTGTGCGCGGGTGCGTGAAGCTGAACGCGAAGATGATGAACACCCCCGCGTTGATGATCACCAGCAGCCAGAGGCCATAGGCGGGGACGCTCGTATTCATTGTTGTCCTCCCTCCTGGGGCTGTTGCTGGTTCGGGCCATCCGATGGTGGCCCACCATGTCCGCCGTGTCCTCCATGCATCATGAAGAGCATCATCAACGGGCACAAGAGAAACAGCGCAAAAGGTAAAAACCCAAGAACGTGAGCCGTATGCTCAGTCACGAGAAAGAATCCGCCAATAGCGATAAAGCCCAGCAGGACCCAGGTCGGTCGCGATTGGTACCATTTCGTCTGCTGTGGTCGTTCTTGCATGTTCATAACGTTTCCTCCAATGTGTATGTTTGTTTATCCAATCAGGTAGGCTTTTTCTCGAAGCCCCTTATGACTCTAAGCGAAGTAGGCATCTCACTCTGTTGTACTATAGGACCGTGACCTCACAGGAGCATCACAGCCCTGTCACTTCGGCATCACAAACCTGTCACGATGCTGCACCCAGCACACCTGCCTCCTCCTTCTCTCCTTTCCTACTCCACGATGAGCTTGCCACGGAACATGCCCATCTGGCAGGAAAACTCGTACTCGCCCGCCTGCTCCGGCAGAAACTCCACCGGCACCGTTTCGCCTGTTGGCAGTTGTGCGCTCTTGCCGAAATCGTTGAAGATGACCATTTCTGAGCAGGCCGCTGTCTCCTCTCGCCGGAAGTTCAAGCGTACCGGCTTGCCATGTTGCACCACGATCACATCAGGTGTGTACCCACCTTTGACCAGGATCATGGCCTCCTGATAGCCACTTGATGTGACTGCCGCTCGCGCACCGCTTTTACGCGGTCCCCAGAAGAACCAGGCGATCCCGCCAATCAAGAACAGACCAATAAGAAGAGCGAGAAGATTGGGAATGCTCATGGTTGTGCCTCCTTGAGCTGGTGTGTTTCCTTTGGTCGCCATGTGCGTAAACGGTTGGCGTTGGTCACGACGGTGACTGAACTGGCCGCCATGGCGGCTGCCGCGAGGAGCGGGCTGAGCAAGAGCCCGGTGAAGGGATAGAGCAGTCCCATCGCGATGGGGATACCGAGCCCATTGTAGATGAACGCCCCGAACAAGTTCTGGTAGACGTTGCGCATCGTCGCTTTGGAGATCTCGATGGCCGTCACAACCCCCTTGAGGCTACCGCTGATGAGGGTGATGTCCGCCGCCTCGATAGCAACGTCGGTCCCTGTGCCGATGGCCAGACCCACGTCCGCCTGCGTCAAGGCAGGCGCGTCGTTGATGCCATCGCCCACCATACCAACCTGCTTGCCCTCCAGTTGCAGTCGCTGCACTTCGTGCGCCTTGTCCTGCGGGAGGACCTCGGCAATCACGCGGTCTACCCCAACCTGGCGTCCGATGGCCTCTGCCGTGCGGCGGTTATCACCCGTGAGCATCACCACCTGCAGTCCAAGCCGCTTGAGGGCGGCAATCGCGGCCACCGATTCCTCTTTGATGGTATCGGCTGCGGCCACGATCCCGGCTGCCCGTCCATTCACTGCGAGATACATCGGCGTCTTGCCATCATCCGCCAGGCGCTGGCTCTCCGCGGCAAGTCGCCCAAGCGCAAGAGCATATTTCTCCATGAGTTTCGCATTCCCCAGCAGCACATGCACGCCATCGACATCGGCTTCGACCCCATGACCGGGGACTGCGCTGAAGTTGGTCACACTGGGAAGCGTGAGGTTGCGTGCCTGCGCTCCTTCCACAATGGCGCTCGCCAGTGGATGCTCAGAGTTGCGCTCGATCGCCGCCGCCAGCCGCAGAAGTTCGTCTTCATCAAACCCCATCTCCGCGATCACGTTGGTGAGTTCTGGCTTCCCTTTCGTGATCGTGCCAGTCTTGTCCAGCACAATGACCTGCAGGTACCTGGTGGTCTGGATCGCATCGCCTGAGCGGATAAGAATACCCTGCTCAGCACCCTTCCCGATGCCAACCGTCAGACTGGTCGGTGTTGCCAGACCCAACGCACACGGGCAGGCAATTATCAGCGTGGTGACAAAGACGATCAGCGCGTAAATGAAAGCAGGTTGCGGCCCAAACATGAACCAGATCGTGGCTGCGGCAACCGCCAGGATGATCACCGTTGGCACAAAGTAGTGCGAGACCTGGTCCACCACCTTTTGGATCGGCGCTTTGGACCCCTGCGCATCCTGCACCAGGCGGATGATCTGCGCCAGTGCGGTATCTTTCCCGACTTTGGTGGCACGGAAGCGGAAGCTGCCCGTCTGGTTCATGGTGGCCCCGATCACTTCATCACCAGCGTGCTTTTCTACGGGGATGGACTCTCCGGTGATCATGCTCTCGTCTACGGATGAATTGCCGGAAAGGACCACTCCATCTACCGGTATCTTTTCTCCAGGTCGCACCACGATCGTATCGCCTACCAGGACTTCCTCTACAGGCATGTCTACCTCGGTGCCATCACGCACCACACGTGCGGTCTTGGCCTGCAATCCGACGAGTTTCTTGATCGCTTCACTGGTACGCCCGCGCGCTCGTAGTTCCAGCATCAACCCCAGGTTCACCAGGGCAATGACCACGGCTGTCACATCATAGAATGTCTGCGCAAGTGCTTGTGAGGGGAACATTTGAGGGATGGCGACAGCAACACTCGAATAGAGCCAGGCAGCAGAAACACCGATCGCTATTAAGGTGTACATATTGGCTTGTCGATGCTTGAGGGCCTGCCACATCCCGCTAAAGTAGTGGCTCCCCGCCCAAAACATGACCGGAAGCGTCAAGACACCCAGGAAAGCCCAGACAAGACGTTGGGCATCGCTGCCAGCAGTGAGCCAGTCGCGCAGCCCTGGGAAGAACTGCGGATAGGAAAAGACGATTACAGGCAGCGAGACAAGAGCCGCGAACCAGAATTTGTGGAGCAATGTCCGATATTCGCGTGTTTGGTCCTGCTCCGCGCGATCAAGGGCTGTCTCGGTGGGAGCCGATGCTTCCCGGACCTGGTAGCCTGCCTCTACGACGGCGTGTGCCAGTCCTTGGCGATCAATCAGGCCAGGCAGATACTCCACATGGGCCTGTTGGGTCGCCAGGTTGACAGTGGCATCGAACACACCAGGCGTCTTTTTCAGCGCATGCTCGATGGTGACCACGCAGGAGGCGCAGTGCATGCCCTGGAGAGCGAGTTGTGTCGTTGCGGTACCCACTGTATAGCCAGCCGCACGAGCGCGATCCACCATGGTTTCTACCTGCGTTTGCGATGGATCAAAGGTAATACGTACCAGTTTCGTGTGCGAGTTCGCCGTTGCTCGCCGCACCCCTGGCACTGCCTCCAACTGTTCTTCCAGGCGCTTCGCGCCATGTCGCCCGTCAAGGTCAGCGACCGACAGTTCAATACGACGGAGCTTCCCACTATCAGTAATGCCTGTTGTCGCTGAGCCGGTATGTTCGCGGTCGAACTGCTGGACACAGCACGCAGAGCAGAAGTAGAGCGTCTCTTCGCCGAGCGTTCGAGTCGCAAAGGCCTGGGCTGGTTCAATCGCCATGCCACAAACCGGGTCCCGCACTGCTGTCTGCGACCGCTGTGTGTTTGTTTCTCGCATGTTTTTCTCCTTCCAAAGAATTCTGGTGCTCTCCTGTTCTCTGTACACTACAGAGTTTCGCATGCTCTGCTGAGGCTCCCTTGAGTGGTAGCTGAGGCTACGCTGAGTATTTGAGCAACCATAGAGTGTTTTTCGGCGCGATAGAAGCGATCTTGATCAGGGCAAGCAATGAGACCATGATCGTAAGCGGGGTACGCAGCTCATGCGACACATCCGCCAGGAAATGGCGCGGGAGATTGTTGACAGGTTGTACCTGCCGATAGGCATCTTCCTGAAACGCCCAGCAGCACGCAGCCATGGAGATGGCACAACAGAGCGGAAGACCAGGCGTTAGTTGAGAGAGGAGGGAGAGCGACCACTGAGGACGCTTTCCCTCCGGCACGAGGAGTAAGACGGGATCAGACCAGCCCCTGCGGCACGATGTACCAGTAGGCCCGGTTGAAGAGCTGCTTCTCCATGTGGTAGAGCTCCATTGGGCGGAAGCCTGCGTTCTGTCCACCACCGTGCTCGTCCGCATCAAGCGTGACGTGATGGCCGGACCCGCTTTCGGCCACGAAACGCATGCCCTCCTCTTCATTCCTTCTATCCGCACAGGCGATCCCTGCTCTGCACCATTTCTGTCCCTGTCGCCGGGGCGGGTCGCTGCGCCGCCGCCTTTTTCCCTCTGCAGCGTGACGCAGTGGTGTGTGGATCGCACATCTTGGGAAGCGCGTATCATATACTACATCATGAGGGAATATCCTCCTGTTTACCTACTCACCTCTGGCGCTATGCATGTCAGGCATACAGGAAAACCATACACCAGCAGTCTCACATGTGCCGGTTGTGGAAAGGAGCTAGACGGTTGTGACTCGCATTTTGGTGGTAGACGATGAATCGGCGCTGGTGGAACTGGTGCGGAGCTATCTTGAACGCGAGCAATACGAGGTGCTGACGGCGGCAGATGGGCGCACAGCGCTTGATCTGGCGCGCACTGCTCAGCCTGACCTCGTCGTGCTGGACGTGATGCTTCCCATCCTGGACGGCATAGAAGTCTGCCGCCAGCTGCGGCAATTTTCCGATGCCTATGTGATCATGTTGACTGCGCGAACTGAAGAGCTTGACAAAATCCTCGGACTGACCGTCGGCGCGGATGACTACCTCACCAAACCTTTCAGCCCACGTGAGCTGGTGGCCCGGATCAAGGCGCTGCTGCGGCGTCCCCGCCAGGTTGCGACCGCGCTCCACACACATGTAGAACCGCCTGATGATACCCCTGCGCCGCAGCGCTGGGAAGACCTGACGATTGATGAGGCACAACACGAGGTGACGCTGCATGGGCAGCCCGTCGAGCTGACCGCGCGTGAGTTTGCCCTGCTGCTCGCGCTCGCCCGGCATCCCGG
>WNEZ01000935.1_pt1 | contig 23987 bp, 23 predicted proteins | sample 5400521 | NCBI WGS metagenome assembly WNEZ01 (sample SAMN13153339, study PRJNA577476) | soil metagenome | isolation source: 120 cm saprolite under Douglas fir tree site 2 hole 1 replicate 1 | place: USA:California | collected 2015-04-18
AGTTGCGATCAATTGTTTTTGCACAGCTTGGGCGTCCTCCGCGTGGATTCGGCGCGGACTGAACCATGCCTCGTGCGCGCTCGGCAAGAGCCATCACCTGCAACAAAGTTGTTTGAACAATTCAAGGAAAATCCGCCTGCGAGCGCGCGTCGAACGCACCTCGCGCACCGAAGAGTGCGAGGGTCCTCCTGCACCCACCGAACGCTTTCGTAAGCCACGGGAAAGGCGCACGAAAGCGCTCGGATTGCTCCCGAGGGTTACCGCATCAGCCAACCATACGCGTCTCGCGTATCGGATATCGGACCAGCTACCCGACGCGGGCGAGCATGCGAGCCCCTGTCACGGTGCTACCGTGCAGACGGCTTCGATGTTGTTGCCGTCGGGATCAAGAAGAAACGCGGCGTAGTAGGTCGGCGCATAGTCGGCACGCACTCCCGGCTTGCCGTGATCGCGTCCACCGGCTTCGAGTCCTTTCTTGTAGAAGCGATCGACTGTCTTTCGATCGCCCGCCTTGAACGCGACGTGCGTCGCAGCTCCCGACTTGCCCGCCGCATAGAGCCAGAGCGCTGGCTCGTTCGGTGGGCCAAAGCCCGCGCTCGTCTCGTCTTGCGAGCACAATCCGTAGCCGAATCCGGCGAGTGCTGCTTCGTAGAATCGCACGCTCGCCTTGAGGTTCTGCACTTTCAACCCAACATGGTCATACATGGTTGCTCTCCTTTTCGAGCCAACCTACGCAGGGAAGGCGAGGTGATCTTGGCAAATCTTGCGATCGCCTTTCGACGCGGCGAGTCTGCTACGCTTGCTCAGTGGGTGGAAGGAACGATTGACAGAATCGCCGCCACGCGACGGCCGGTTGGCCGAGCGCTCATGCGTCAGCGCTGGCAGCATCTCCTATTTCTGCATTGGCCGGTGCCACTCACCCTGTTGCGTGGGCTGGTACCTCGAGAGCTGACCATCGACACCTTCGAGGGCGACGCCTATTTGGGACTCATTCCGTTCACGATAAGCGGCGTACGTCCCGCAGGCTTCCCTCCCCTTGGGGGTCTGTCCGCTTTTCACGAAGTCAATGTCCGGACCTATGTGCACCGAAACGGCGCTGACCCCGGCGTTTGGTTCTTTTCGCTCGATGCTGCCAGTGCGCTCGCCGTGGTCGGGGCGCGGATCGCGTACCGGCTTCCGTACTTTCATGCGCGTATGTCGATGGCGCGGCTAGAAGGCCAGAGGTGCGCCTTCGAATACGCTTCCCACCGCCGCTGGTCGTCAAGGCCTGTTGGCTGTCACCTTCGCTACGGACCCGCGGGCATTCCCGGCCCGGCGCCTTTGGGGTCCCTCGAGCACTTCTTGATTGAAAGGTACATTCTGTACGCGGCCACCGGGAAACGGCTGTACCGAGCCGGGGTTCATCACGCCCCCTATCCCCTCCAGCAGGGTTGCGTCGAAGACCTCGAAGAATCGCTCATAGCCGCCAGCGGGATCGCCAGGCCGAGTGCTGCGCCGCGGTGCCACTACGCCTCGGGCGTCGACGTCGAGGTGTTTGCCCCGAATGCGATTCAATGAAGCTGGTTTTCGAATACACCTTTGCAGCGCCGCGGGAGCAAGGGGTATCGAATCTGGCTCGCGAGGAACGATGGATCGGGTTGGAGGGAGGCTCCGCGGTAAGGCGATCGCACGTCAGCGAATCTGGGCGCCACATCCCGATGTTCCAAGTACCGCGCGCAATTTGGAGCGGTCGAGAAGCTTAGCCGCCGAACGCCGTCGAACACGCCGACGAGATATTGCCAGCCGTCAAAACGCAAGCGAAGGCGGATCCGAGAAACTGACTCTCTTGGCCCGGCACGCAACGATTGACCTTTGCGAAACAGTCGAAAACGCTCGACAGCGCTTGCTGATCAGCAGCGGTGCACATCTTCAGCGCGTTTTGGCAGGTGGCTTTGCTGTATGTGCTGCTGGATATGGTGATTGTTGAAACTCCTCCGTCCCCACCTCCGCAGCCCGCCGCTGCATTGGCGAGATTTCGGCTGGCTTGATCCGCTTTGTCACAAACGCCGTCGCTGCCGCATCCCAACCCCGAAAAAATACCAAGTGAGACAATCAGCGTGGCTGCTTTTTGAGCGCGCATCAAATGGGTTCCCCTTTTGGAAAGCCGAATTACATAGACTCGATAGAGGCGGCGCAAGGGAGGAAGTAACCTCTACTTACGCTCCTGACCTCCACGTTCCTCACGCGCGACCCCGATCTTGTGCTACAGGTAGGGAATGGTCGAACCATCCACGGCCACCGCCAGGTTTCGTGCGGAGTACCGAGTGAGGAAAATCGGACGCTGGTACTCGGGATGGCTGCATTTTGCGTTCACTACCTTCGGCTCGCTGACGGTAATCGCCTTCGCCCTTTCCAGGGTGCGCCAACCAAGCTGGAAGGAGCTGCTCGTCCTGCCGATCGGATTTCTGGTGGCAAACGCCGCCGAGTACTTCGGTCACAAGGGGCCCATGCATCGGCTCCGGCCGTGGCTCGGAATCATCTTTCGCAGACACTCTATCGAGCATCACCACTTTTTCACCGGCGATGCGATGTCGTACGAGTCGTCGCGCGACTTCAAGATGGTCCTGTTCCCGCCGGTGATGCTGCTGTTCTTTCTCGGCGGAATGGCGGCGCCGATCGCATTGATCCTTTACCTGCTCTTCTCTCCCAATGCGGCATGGCTTTTTGTCGCGATCGGGATTGGTTACTACTTGACCTATGAATGGCTGCATTTCGCCTACCACCTGCCCGAAGACACCTTCATCGGACGGCTGGCGCCGGTGCGAATCCTACGGAGGCACCACCGCATTCACCATGACCTGGGCCTGATGACGCGCTGGAACTTCAACATCACTTTTCCCATTTGCGACCTTCTGTTTGGCACATCGTTTCGACGGTCTGCCGGCGCCGCCGGGACCTCGCGAGGGAAAGCGAGCGATGCCGGAGATCTGTTCCTCTAACTCGTCATACCTACGATGTATGGTTTGACAGCGTCAGACTAACAGCAACTGCCAAGCGCTCTCGTTGTCAGACCATACTGTTTGTCTTTACGGCCGGTCGATCGCTCGAGCGGTTGCCTCTTACCGCCTGCCGAGGAAGGGGCTTGTAGCGAATCCACTCGCCACAGACTATTGAGAGAGCTCTGGGTGATCGGGTAATTTAGCTTGTCGAATTCCTTGCGTAAGAAGTTCGGCTGGAGATGGGCAATGGGGAACGGCGGGGGGCAAGAGGAAAGGTTTCTAACGAAGGGCGAAGTGGCGCAGCTGTGTCGGGTGGAGATTCGCACCGTTGATCGGTGGGTGGCTGCTGGGAAGCTCAGATGTTACCGAACGCCAAGCGGCCGTCCGCTGTTTCAAAAGAGAGATGTACTGCTGGTGTTTGAGGGAGATCAAGAACGCCTCGGTCGGGCTGGAAAATCGTCCGACGCGCCATCCCGAAAGGTTTCTTCGTCCGACCCAGCCGGTCCCTCACTCCGCCGATGAGCGTTGAGTGGAACATGACGTTGGCGGACATCTAAGGACATTTCGAGCCAATCGCTGCCGTCCACCTTGTACGGCCTGTCACCTGCCTTACCCGTGTATTTCCATGCTGTGAGGTGGTGCGCGTTGAGGAGGGATCATGAATCGTCGAGCATTGATCGTGTTGCTGCGAACGTTTGCTGTTGTGTTGTTGAGTCTGGTTGTCGCCCCGCGAGCCGTAAGGGCCCTGAAGGAAGACCCCCAGCAAGCCGACCCCCGCGGCGAAGGCCAGGGTGGCGGCGGTGAGCCACTCGGGGTAGGCCCGGCTTATGATCCGTACCCGCCGGGCATCCTCCCAGGCGATATCGTAGCGGAGATCGAAAGGGTCCGGCGCGAAATACGCTTCATCTTCCAGCAAGCCATCGGAGAGTGGCTGGCATTGCCGCCTATAACTCGGGTGGGGCAACCGCCAACGATTCAAGGCACCGGCTATCAGGCGATACAAACGCTCGGCAAGCTGATGAACTTCGATGAGAGCATGTCTCCTTTCAGGAATCGGGCCTGCTCATTCTGCCACATGCCGTACGCTGGCTTTGGCCCACCGATCCCGTCCGTCAATCTGACGATGATCGCGTATCCAGGATCGATGGCGTTTCGGGCTGGCAAGAGGAACCCGCAGCGGTACACCTATGCCCCCTGGTTTCCGGTGCTCGAGCTCAACTCAACACAAAGCCTGTTCTTTGGCGGAAACTTCTGGGATTCACGGGCGACCGGATACTTGGTAGGGAGTCCTGACGCCGAGCAGTCACAGCATCCTCCCGTCGATACTCAAGAACATGCTCTGCCCGACGCGGCGTGCATCGCGTTTCGCCTTTCCACGGCCCAGTATCGACCTCTCTACGAGGCCGTCTGGGGCCCGGACACGCTCAATATCAGCTTCCCGCCCAACACTGAGCAGATCTGCGACACCCCTGGAGGGGCTGCGGTGTTCGGCTCGAACACCCAGCCTGTCATGCTATCGCCAGCGGACCGCACGCGCGCAACCACGGTCTTCACTCGCTGGGCGGAGTCGCTGGACGCCTACGAAAGATCAAGGGAGGTCAGCCCATTCACGTCAAAATTCGACGCCTTCCTGGCGGATCCCAAAACGAACCCGCTGACACCAGACGAACTGGCCGGTTTTCGCCTGTTCAATGGCAAAGGCAATTGCAACTCATGCCACGTCGACGGAAGAGGGACGAATCTGAGCCCAGGTCAGATGGACACCAGCAGGACCGCGTCGGTGAAGCCTCTGTTCACCTGCTTCGGGTCGGCCAACGAAGGGCTGCCCCTGAATCCCAGGAATGCCATTTACTATCAAACCACGCCGGACTTCTTCGGCTTCACCCCCAACCCGTTAGGCTTCAGCTACCGGGACCTGGGAATGGGGACGTTCCTAAGAAGCGGTTTCGGTTCCGCTCCGAACCCGAATGCGCTCTGGAATTCGCTCGCCCCGAGGACCGACGGCCAATTCCAGGTGTCGACGGCGCGCAACGTGGCGATGGTGCCGCCACAGTGTGGGAGCACCGAGGCGCCAGGGCCCTACTTCCAGAAGGAGTTCTTCCACAATGGCTACATCAAGAGCCTGAAGCAGCTCGTCCACTTCTACAATACGCGCGACGTGTTCTTCTTCCCGGTGACGTCAGGGCATTGCCCGCCAGGAACAACCGAAAAAGTGGACTGCTGGCCGATGCCCGAGGTCAGGAACAATATCGACTGTACGACGGGTCGTCTCGGCTTGACGGATATGGAGGAAAACCAGATCGTCGCCTTTCTGCAAACCCTCACGGACGGTTTCACAGTACCATTCCCCAACATCAATACCTTTACGGGTACGTGCATGAGCGGTGGTTCGGCCTCGACCCAAGGGAATGAGTTTCTTATCCCTACGCCGCCGCTTCCGCCGTGCGCGACGGCTGTCTGCGGCGTCCCGCCTGTCCCCAATCCACCCATTGACGGCCCATTTCCCTCCGGGCCCGCCTGCCCCGTCCCGCTTGTCTCCAATACGCCCGTTGAGTGATGGAAGACGCTGATCGACATACGCGAGACGGAAGGGAACATCCATGAATAGATTGCTTCGGATGCTGGCGATCGCGACGGCGGTCGCCAGCCTACTCACGTCCAACCCAGGCGCCGCTCAGGTACTTCCCCCCCTCAAGAAGGCTGCGCGCGTCAAGATCATCAAAGCGCCACAGCTCGAGATCGCCACGGACCATTTGACCATTATCAGATGGACAACCAACAACCCTGGGGGTTCGGACGTGCATTATGCGGTCGTGCAATACGGAACGGATCCCAAGAACCTGTGCCAGATCGCGAAATCGCCCCTTAGGCTGAACCACGGTCATCCATACACGGTTTTCCGGGTGCGCATCGAGGGTCTCAAGCCACAAACGACCTACTATTACCGTGTCGGCTCGGAGGAGAGCAATGGCACGAGCGATCGGGTGAAGAGCAGCGTCCGCAAGTTCACCACTCCCGCCCCCGGCGAGCGAATAGTGCGTTCACTCTAAACGCGATTGAGCTGCGCTGCCGAGCTCGGGCCAGTTGCGGCCCGGCTCGGTCAAAGCGGCGGTTGCTCCACAGCGCTTCGAAATTATCGGGTCCTACGGTCAGTGAATACGAGGCTCAGTCATGTCACGACGACGCGCGACGACACTGGGGTCGGCGAGATTGGGTGGGCTCCGCGTAGGACTGCTGGTCTATTGCCTGGGCGCGGCCGAGGCGCCCCAGCCGCCGCCTCAAGGAAAGACGTACTTTCCGGGGGGCCCTATTATCGCTGCGCAATCTTCTCGGCGGCCGCGAGCGTGTCATCGACCCAGGTCGTTCGTCGGTGATCGAACCCGATGCGCTCGAGTCGGATGATGCCCTTGGCGTCCGCGATCCACAGCTGCGGAATTCCCCGCGGACCGAGGGCGCGTGAGTAATCGCTCGCGAGCAGAATCGGGAAGCTGTATTTCGTTTCGGCCACGAAAGGCTGGACGAGCCCCACTTCTTCATCGACATTGAGCGAAAGGATGGCCAGGTCCTTGCGCTTCTTGGTCCGCTGGTAGAGCTTTTCGACGTATGGCAATTCCTGCTTGCAGGGAGCGCACCACGTCGCCCAGGTGACCAGGATCAGCGCTTTGCCCTTCAGCTCGCTGGACTTCCAAACGCGGCCGCGAAGATCGGAGAGCGCAAACGGGGGAAGGGGCACCTCCTTGTTCGTCCACTCCGATTCGGTGGCGGTCTCAAGCGACGTCTTCGGTTGCTCGCGCGCCGCCAGCACGACCCAGCCGTCATCGCTCCCACCAAGCTCCTTCCACAGACGACGAGCCTCATCGGTGGGCGAATCCTCACCGTCATCCGTCCCTTCCGGCGAGCGAGCACGCAAGAGATAGCCGACCGCGTCGGCCTTGTGATTCCCGAGCCTGGCCAAGTTGGCGCGCGCTCGCCAATAACGCGATTCCCTCGAGTTGCGCATGCGCTGGAGTTGAGCGGTAGTCATCCCAAGAGAGGAGTCCTGGACGGTGGTCGCCGGCGGGGCATCGAGCGCGTGTTTCATTTGCTCCACTGCCTCGCCCAGCCGTGCTGCGTCGCCGAGGTGGAAGTACGCCGTGGCCAGCGTCGACCACATGCCGAACCGAAATCCGGAATCGGACTCCATCATCTTCAAGGCTGGTCCGAATCGCTCCGGCTGTGCGCGCATGTTCGCGAGCTCGCGCTCCCGGTTCTCCAACCCCTGGGTGACCATCGCCGGAACGCGGTCGAGGTTGATCTTGCGCTCGGCGTAGATCGAGGCGACCCGTACTGCGGCCATCGAGTCGCCGATCGCGAGTATCTTGTCGCAAATCGCCTTCACCTCCTCTACCGGCAGATCGCGAGGCGCGGAGGAAAGCCGCAGCGTCCAGGCCATTGCCTCGCGTGGCAAGCGCTTGACCCATTCACCGGAAGCGTCGAAAAGCGCCTTCTTGTACGCGTCGCCTAAGGCCGCATCGGCTTTCGCGGGATACGGGTGCGTTCGCTGCCAGCTCATGTATTCTTCGAAGAAAGCGTGCCGATCCGTCCCGCGCGCGTCGGTTCGCTGCGCTGAAACCCATTTTTGACCATCCGCGTCTTCGCTCAACTTGTATCCCTCTTCGAGGACCGAAAGCAGGCGCGCATCCGGTTCTGGAACGGCGGCTCGGATGCGCCCTACATCGGCTGCGACGCGCTTGCGCAAGGGTGGGTGGCGGGCGACGGGCGTCGCCTGGAACTCGAGCTTCCACAGCGTCGAGTACGCCGCGAAAGCGGCCGGGTCTTGGCGCGATAGGAGCGTTTGGCGCAGCCTCGATGCGTACGGCGCGAGGACGCGATCGCCGGGCAGGCGCAACAACAACCCGTACCCTTCCACCGAGTCTGGACAGAGATGAAAGAAGAGGTCGAGCTCTTCCTTTGCCTTCTTCGCTTCCTTCGCAGCGTGGTGCTGCTCGGCCAGAAAAAGATGTGCGCGCGCGAACGCGGGATCACTGGCCACGATCGAATCCAAAAGAGAGATGGCGTCGACGCGCTTTGCATACGAAACCAGGCGCGCACGAAGGAATGTCCAGTTGGACTGAGCCGGTTGCGCCTCTTCGAGCTTTCGGTAGCGCTCGAGCGCGCCCGCATAATCGAGCAGCGGGCCGGAGAGGTGATCGCTGTAGGCCTCGTGGACGAAAAGATCATCCGGATGTTTCACCAATAACTCTTTCAGCAATTTCTCGCGTTCTTGGGGCGCCAGCAGATCGTCCGCGCGCAGCGCTGCCAGTACGGACTGCACCGCGGGCGAAGCTTCGCATGTCGACTCCGCATGAGCCGCCACGGCGCCAGCCATCGAGACGAGGAGAACCACCACTCCCGGAACTGCCGCGAATTGCGGTTGAGCGTAGCGCATTTCGAGGCGCCTCCTCCTGGCTGCCGAATGGCGGGGACGATGTCGAGAACACCTCAACCTGTCAACGGATGGTTGTCCGCTGTTAGCCGTGGCGTCACGCGGGCCACGCGCTGCCCGCGGCGCCAAAGCGCGTTCCCGCCGGGAACCGAAGGCCGAAGTGGGTGCCGAGAACCTCTAGAAGCTGGTCGGGCGTCTCGATGATCTGCTTCTCCGCAAGCGCCCCTTTCCGGACGACGAGCTCGCGGTTGAACAGTGCGCTGCGCTTCCCCTCCCGGCCGGCGCGCGAGACGACCAGGTTCTGCACGAAGCGCGACGAAGGATGCGTCGAGGTGAACCAATTGGCGACCTCGTAGTCGATCGGATGCTGTTCTTCGAGCGTGAAGCGATACACATCGCCCCAGCCGTCGGCCACTTGTGCTTGCAACAGGTAGACCTCGCCGTCTCGCAGGACGCGGAAGGTCTCGTGCGGCGTGGGCTGGGGATCCTGGATGTCCAGGCGCAACGGGGCAGTCGGCGTCAATCCGCCGAAGCCGACGTCTGCCAACCAAGGCTCGCCTCCGAGATCCACCCGCAGCGCCATATGGGTGAGAGGCATCGAAACCTGCGCCGGAACCTGCCACCGAACGCGCGCCGCGAGCGGAGTGACGCGGAAACCCAGCTCGGAGAGCACCGACGCGAAGAGCGCGTTCTGTTCGAAGCAGTAGCCGCCGCGGCGGTCGCGGACCAGCTTCTGCTCGAGCGCGGGAAGGTCCAGGCGCACCCGGAGCCCCTGGATGACGTCGAGATTCTCGAAGGGAACGGACAAACTATGGCTTTCGACCAGAGCGCGCAGCGATGCGAGTGAAACCCCGCCGGCTCCGCCATAGCCAATGCGTTCAAAGTACGAGTCGAGATTCACCAGCGCCACGGTGGGAGGCAGAGTAGCACCACTTGCTCATGCCTGTTTTCCAATCTCCATCGGCGGTTCCTGTGACGACGGCACGTACTCTGGAAGCTTGTCGACGAGAGCTGGTGAGTTGCATTATAGCATATAGGCTATTACCGTTCGAGCGTATGCGTTATCCAGCCACCGTTTCTAGAGAAGGAAAGTTCACCTTGGCGTTCTTTCCGGACTGCCCGGGATGTCAGACGCAGGCAGATCCGGGCGAGAGAATTGAAGAGCAAGCTGCCGAGGCTCTTCAGGGTTGGCTTGAGGCCCACCTCTTGGATGGCGAGGCACCACCGCGTCCGTCTGTCCGCTCTCCGCGCGTTCGGAGGGGAGAAAGGGTATTGTGGGTCGAGATTCCCCTAAGGCTGGCGGTAAAGCTAGTGGTCCGATGGGCGCGACAGGACGCAGGTCTCACCCAGGCTCGGTTAGCGAAGCTCGCCGGCGTCAGTCAGCCGGTAATCGCAAAGCTTGAGGCCCCAAACAGCAACCCTACTGTGGAGACGCTCGACCGCGTCTTCTCGGTGCTTAAAGTGAGCCCCGAGTTCGGGATGCCTCGGCACGACCATGCGTGAGCCCGTCGTGCAAGCATAAGTACTGGTCATTCACCTAGAGGCTTGAATCGTCAGCGGAGGAAATCGACCAGAGCGCCGCGATATCGCTCGAACGCCTCGACCTGGGGTAAGTGCCCTGCGCCCTCGATCTCAACCAGCTTGGCGCCGGGTATCGCCGCCGCCGCTTTGCGGCCCAACGCGGGGTAGTCGCCCAGCGTCGCTCCGACGTTCTTGGGCGCCCAAGCGCGGCCGATGGCGGTGCGGTCTCGCTGCCCGATGATCAGCAGCGTCGGGGTGCGGACTCTCGGAAACTCGTAGACGACGGGCTGGGTGAAGACCATGTCCGAGGTGAGCGCTGCACACCACGCGATGCGCGGAAATTCCGGATGTCGGGTCCACCCCGCCTGGAGCGCGATCAGCTTCTCGTACTCCGGCTCCCACCGTCCGGCGTAATAGCTGGTGCGTTGGTAGTTGCGAATCGTCTCCGGGGTCGCGCGCAGCTCCTCGGCGTACGCCTGATCGATCGATCGATAGGGGACGACTGTTTTCCAATCCTCCAATCCGATCGGGTTGACCAGCACGAGCTTCTCGGTCCGCTCGGGGAACATCAGCGCGAAGCGAGTCGCCAACATGCCTCCCATCGAGTGTCCGACGACCGCGAAGCGATCGATGTGGAGTGAGTCCATCAGGGCGCGCGTCGTGTCCGCGAGGACCTGAAAGCTGAATTGAAACGCCGCCGGTTTGGTCGACTTGCCAAAGCCGATCTGGTCCGGCACGACAACGCGGAAACCCTCTGCGGCAAGAGCGCGGATCGTCGGCTCCCAATACGCGCCGGAGAAGTTCTTGCCGTGGAGCAGCATCGCCGTGCGACCGTTGGGGCGCTGGGTGGGCGAAATGTCCATGAACGCGATCCGCACCTCCTGGCGCTCGACCGTCACGGGGAAGAATCGCACTGGAAAAGGGTAGGGGAAGCTCGTGGCTTCCGGGTCGATCGCACCCTCGGGGACCGGCTTTCCTTTGACCGATTCAGGGGAGCCTTTCGCCGGTGCTTCGGATGCGGCGGCAAGGCGAGGAGCGCCTCCACCGACCGCAACGGTCACGAGCGAAGCGAGGAGAAGCCCAGGGGTGGACGCACGTACGGAAAGCATCGAAGTCGCCATTGGAGCCGAAGATAAGAGCTCCAAGAGGCGGCCTCAAGAGGGAATTCGCGACATCCACCGCCAGGGTGGGCTAGGCCGCGACCACCAAATTGTTTCAAAGTTGTTTCGTGGAGAATTGGCTTCCCGCGGACGAGAGCGGGACAGTGACCTTGAAGTGCATTGGTCCACCCACGCGAGGAGCATGATTTGGCGGCACCCTATCCATTTGCCGGGCTTGCCGGCGAGACGATCCGGCGCTTCGCCGCGTTCTCAACCCTGCTCACCTTGTTGCCGGCGCTGATCCTGACCGCGCTCCTGGGAGTCATCTCTCTCTACCTCGGCAAATGGCTGCACTTGCCTTTCTCGCTTTCGATGGTGATGTCGATCGTTGTGACGTCCCCCGTCCTCGGCAAGTGCGCCCTCGCGGCACGGGATGGGGATCTCGAGGCAGGATTTCTTTCGAATTGGAATCTCACCGAGCTCGCCGGTTTTTTGGCCCGTTACGCCGTACTCAACCTCGCCTGGGGCATCCCGATCTCTCTGGTCGCGGAGGTGCTGCTTGGAAGTGCAACCGGAGTTGGGCTTCCCCTGATGGGAATCGCCTCCGGGCGCGCAGCAATGCTGGCGCTCGGGTTCCTCATCGAGGTGGTGATCTTCATCCTCGCTCCCACCCTCGCCCTGATCGTGGCGACCCGCACCCGCTCCGTCCCAGAGTGCTTTTCGGGCGAAACATGGAAGTGGCTGCTCGGCAGGCGCCGGGATCTGGCCGCATTCTACGCGGCGATGATCGGCGGGTTGATCGTCTTTGCGGTTTTGACGCTTCCACTGCTGCTCGCGCTGGCCGCGCTCGCATTCGCGATTCGAATGCAGGCGGGATTGGCGATGACGGGTCTCGCCTATGTGCTGCCCGCCGTCGCCGGCCCGGTCCTGTGGGCCAGACTCGCCGGCGCCTTCGTGCTCAGCGAAGGGGTACCGGAGCCGGTTGAGCCTGCGCGCGCCAGCAAGAAGGCCGCGTTACCGTCGCCCCCGCCAAACTCGGAGAGCGCTCCAGCGGCAAGCGCCGCCGCGTCCGAGCCGCCGGGGATGGATTTCGCCCAGGCAATCAAGCGGTTGGCGCTGACCGCGGACCCTGCGTTGCCCGCGGCCATTGCCGAGGCGGAGGCTATTCGGGCAAAAGCCCCTGGCCGTGCCGAAGTGCTCGCGGAGCTGGCTAAACTCTACCTGCGCAGCGGCCGAACCCCCGAAGCGATCGCCACCGCCTCGGATGCCCTCAGCAGCGCACTGTCAGGCGGCGCCACGTCGATCGCTGTCGCCTGCTACAGCGCCTTCGCTGCCCACCGAAGAAGCCTGGTCTTGAAGCCAACCGAGCTCGAACAACTTGCCCGCGGGCTGCTCGAGCAGAGCAAGTTCGCGGACGCCGTGTCCTGTTTCGCCGCCAGCGGAAAATCGGGCGGCGAGCCGATCCGGTTTCAAAAAGGGTTGATCGCTACCGCGGAAGCCGCGAATAAGGCCGGCCAATTGCAACATGCGGTGCGCATCTACGAATTCGTCATCCAATCGGCGCCGGGCTCCACCCTCGCGGAGTACTGTCAGGGCGCGCTGGCGACGATCAAGAACAAATTAAAAAAGAGCTCCACCTGAGCTCATCGAGCTGATTCCAGCTTCGCGAGGGTGGGCTTGAGAGCATTTTGCAGACACTTGAATTGCGCCTGACCCTGCAATTGATGGAGCGTCGGAATCGCCGCCTTCACCGAATACTCGGAGATCTTTTCGAGCGCCCGCTTTTTGCCCTGGCAGGTGGTGGCCGCGGCCAGGTCGATGATCGCGATGTCCTGGTAGTTCAGCTGATCCTCGCCGCCCAATTTCTTGATCAGCTCGACCAATGACCAGCGATGGATCTCTTCTTTGGCAAGAACCTTTTCCAGGAGCGGTTGGATCGCGATGGGACCAATCTGCTCCAGGAGCAGAAGCTTGGCTTTCTCGTGATCTTTGGACGCGACCGCGTCCGTGGCGTCTCGAATGAGGCTCGAATCCTTTCGATATCGCGCAGCTTTGACCGTGGCGGATTGGTAGGCTTCGATCGCGCCGTCGAGCTGCTTGTTCCCCATCAGCGCCCGACCCCGCCAATACCAATATTCGCCTTCTCCCTCGCGGGCCCTGGCGCGCTTTGGCAGCTGCTCCAACCGCGCCACCGCGGTGACGAATGCCTTTCGCTCAATCAGCCGCTGTACCTCCAGATAGGGATTCATCCACTGGTAGGCCCAAAAGCCAATCAGCGCCACGGCGGCGGAAATTCCGACGCCACCGAGTAGGATCCATCCTCGGCCGAACCCACCTTCGGTCAGCGAGGTCAGAGCGATGCGCCCGCGCCTGAATCCAACTTTGATCAGCGAGGCCAGAGCGATGCGTCCGCGACCGAATCCAGCTCCAATCAGCGAGGCCAGAGCGATGCGTCCGCGGTCGAATCCAGCTCCAATCAGCGAGGCCAACGCGACGATCGTTCGCGACATTTGCTTAGGCAAGCCGTCCCCTTTCTCCGGAGACGATTCCGGATCAGCGCTCCGTGGCGGCAGGAGCAAATCATCTGGAAATGCAATCGGGCGAGGCGCGCTTTGCCGGTGCGGTCTTCCTCCCATGCCTCGGCCGGTTTCCGGGTCCCGCTGCTTCTTCACCGCAGCGAGAAGCAGGTTCTCCTCGCAACCGTCCAGCAGCCTGTTCAGTTGCCGCCGGAGAATCCCCAGCGACTTCTGTGCCGGATCGCTGAAAACATTAAGAAGGGTGGTCAACACGCCGAGGAGAAGAAACATCAGCACAGTCGAGGTCAGAAGCTGCATTGCCGTGGGTTCGGGCGGAAACAAATCGTAGAACGCGCCCCCGATTCCCCGGCCCAACACAAAGTGGGAGGCCGCCTGTTCGCGTGCGCTCGAGGCCGCGAGATGGTGCGCCATTTCGTACGGGCTGAGGGAGGCGCGGCCAAAGAGTGCGTATGCAACGGCGATCGTCAGCCCACCGCTGGCGAGGTCCAGGATTGCGGCTCTCGTCGCCATGAAAGAATTGATCGGTGTGTCGACGGCTTGGCGAAGCTCGGGCATCTCGTCCGAGAGGCCCAGCAACCCAACGACAACCTGTTCCTCTCGCGAATTCTCAAAACCCGTCCGCAATCTGAGCGGCACCCGATTCAGAATTTTCGCCGCGGAATACCATCCCAACTTTTCTAGCCAACTCGCGGCTTTCCCGACGAAGAGGAAAGGGATGGCGAGAACGAAATTGATCGGATGCCGGACGACGTCAGTCTTCAGCGTGCTCCAGAAGACCCGGAACGTTCCCCGGCAAGAGAAATGGTCAGCGATGAATGAGTCGACCTGTTCCCGGCGCTGATCGACGTAGCGCCCTATCTCTTTGTCATCCAACATGAAGCTCTGAAATTGTATACATCGCCTCGAAAGCGATGGCGGTCCGGAAGAGAACGATACCTCGCGCTTTCCTGTGGCGACAGGTGATGACGGGTGGGTGGCGCGCTGCGTCTGGGTATTCACTTTCAAAGCGTGAGGTGGAATTGACTCGCAACCGAGAGGCGGCTGCGCTGGATGTGCTCCTCAGTCGCTCAACTGTCCTTCCGTACGATCTGAACGCCCACAGCTCCCAAGGCACAGCCCCCCGGCGATCAGCATCGGCCCGTCGAGCTGCCAGCCCACAAAAAGGCCCAGCATGTAGCCAATCCCTCCAACAAGTACGAGACCACACACCCCGAGGGCGAGATAGCGAGAGCCCGACCTGCCAATGAGTGATGCAGAGTTCTTTACGCCGCGGCCCAGAGGTGCTGCGCGGCGTAGGCACGCCAGGGTCGCCACTTCTCGGCCCGCGCCAGGAGCTCGTCGGCGGCTGGCCGTTGCCCTTGGTCATTGGCCAGCGCGCGCATCAGGCCGATGTCCGCGGCGGGAAACGCATCGGGCTCGCGCAACTGACGCAGGGCGATGTATTGCGCCGTCCATTCACCGACCCCGCGTATCGAGCGAAGCCGCTCAACGGCCTCGTCGAGCCCACGGTTTGGCCCGAAGAGATCCGAATCGGTCATTGCCGCGGCAGCGACGGCGGAAAGCGTCGCGGCCCGGCTCCTGGGCATGCCGAGGGTAGTCAGATCCGCGGCAGCCAACGCCTCCGGCCGTGGGAAGACGTGGGTCAGATGGCGATCCGGAACGGTCATCGGCTCCCCATGCGCGGCAACCAAACGCCCCGCCAGACGGACGGCGGCGGTGACCGTAATCTGTTGCCCGAGCACCGCGCGGATCGCGAGCTCGAAGCCATCCCATGCCCCGGGTACGCGCAGGCCCGGGCGCCTCGCGACCAGCGGGGCCAATATCGGATCTGTTGCGAGATGGGCGGAGATTCGAAGTGGATCCGCCGCCAGGTCGAACACGCGACGCAGTCGGGCAATGATCGCCGGCAGGGTCGACAGCTTGGGAATGCGGATCCTCGCGCGCAGCGCGTTACCCTCGGCGGCTCGGACCGAAACAGTTCCCTGAACGCCATTGAGTTGGATGGTTCTGGAGTAACAACCGTCCGCGACGCGCTCCATGCCGGGGATGGCGCGCTGCCTGAGAAACTCGAGCATCGCCGGCCAGTCGTAGGGACTTTGATACCGCAGCAGCAGGCTGAATTCGCCGTCGGATGCAACCGCGACGTCCGGTCCACCCAGGCGTCGCAAGCTACCCGGAGAACGGCCGAACAGCGCGAGGAACGCTTCATTGAATCTGCGGATGCTGTTGAACCCCGCCGCGAACGCGACCTCGGTCATCGGCAGGCGCGTCTCATGGATGAGCTGCTTGGCGAGCAAGACCCGGCGCGTCTGAGCGACCGCAATGGGTGACGCTCCGAGATGCTGGCGGAACAGGCGTCGGAGCTGTCGCTCCCCCAGCCCGAGGCGGTCGGCCAACGCGCTGATGTTGCTCTGATCCAGGGCGCCGAGCTCGATCAGGGCCAGCGCTCGGGACACCGTGCTCGATGTTCCCCGCCAAGCGCCCATATCCGGTGCGGTCTCCGGCCGGCACCGCAGGCAGGGGCGGAATCCAGCCTCCTGGGCCGCCGCCGCCGTCGGATAGAACGTTACGTTCTCCGACCGCGGCGTCCGTGCCGGACAGACCGGGCGACAGTAGATTCCCGTCGTCTTGACGGCGGTGAAAAAACGGCCATCGAAGCGCGCATCGCGCAGCTTGACCGCGCGGTAGCAGGCGTCGTGATCAAGATCCATGGAGAAATACTTGCACCGGGGCCTGGCGCGGTCCAGCGGTTTTCGGACATCATACGTCTCGACGCCATCTAGATGCTGGTCAAGCCATGGTCCGTACGTCCTTCGGCATTGTTCTCTCGGTCGCGCTGCTTCCGCTCGCGTGCGCCACCTCTCCCCAGAAGGCAACGCCACCCGCAAGCCAGCCGCCCCTTCCACGGTCATCCCTTGCAGCAGTGCTTGAACACAGACGTGAGCTGGAGCTGACCGACGAGCAGGTTCGTCGGTTGCAGGATTTGGACAATCAGCTCGAGCGAGCGAATGCAGCCATCCGTCAGGAGGCCGACCAAAGGAAGACGAAAAGCCAATCTTTGAGCCGCCCGCCGCGGGGAGGGACGGGCGGTCGATCTCGCGGCGGCATGGGCCGCTCGACCGGGGAGGGGAGAAGCCCGCCGTCGAATGCGAGTACCCCAAAGTCGGCAGAGGAACGAATCGACGACAACGATACCAATGCCTACCTCGAGGCGGAGAAAGTGCTCACCGAGTCGCAACGTCCGTTGGCTCTGGAAATCGCTTCGCGTTTTCGAGAAGAGAGCTGGGATAGGCAGCACGCAACGAACAACAAGTGAGCCAGGCACGGCAGCGTGCGGTGCGGCCACTCCTGCCGGCTGACAGTCCTGCGAGCGGGTATTCGCGGAAAAACCAAGGCGCGGGGCGCCCGACGAGCCCGGTCATCCTTCGCAGCACCGGCAGCTCCTCGGCAACTTGCAACTCGGCGGACTGAAGCGGCTCGATGTTTGTGGGGGCTCCAGGCGTCTGCACGACAAACCCGACCCCCGCCGGCGAAAGAGCGGAGATCGGAGTGGGCAGGCCTTACGCTGCTAGGCAAGTGGAACTGACGAGAGGACGGGTCGTTGCCAGCATTTAGATGCCGGAGGCGAGGCAAGCATCGCCAACGCCGGGAGCCAGGCAGGTACCCGCGGTGCAAGTCTGACAGGTGCTGCAGTCCTGATCGTTCTCGCAAGCTCCGTCCACGCACTCGTTCGCGCTTGTCGCCGGGTTGAAATAACAGCTTTCATCGCTCCTGCAATCCGCCGCCGTCGCGCACCAGCGAGTGTAGTCTTGGATTTCCTTGTCCCCGACTCCAGTCCGCGCCGGCAAGAGTGAAATATACGTGAATACAGAAAACAGGTCCTCGAGCACCATGTTCCGATGAAGGTCCCAAGGCATGGGGAAGCCGAGCGGACGAGGCGGCGTCTCGTCGGCATGCGTCCCCGTATCAATAACCCTATGGTACCGGTCAAAGGTCGAATCCGCCTCGTGGAAGAACCCATGGTCCTGCCCGGATAGGTTTGCGGAAAACGTGCGGCTCTCGTGAAGTGCCTGCTGAATCGGAGGGGGAGGTGTGAAGATTCTTCCGCCAGCGAGGAAAGTCGCGGTGCTCAGTCGGAGAGTAATCGGGTCTGGCGGCGGATTGGTGTGGCAGCCGGTGCAGGTGCCGATCGCATTGACCAGATAACTCCCGCGACCGTAAATAGCGCGCTCATCGTCGCCAAGGTGGAGCGGATTGCTTAACGGCGAGATGGCGAAACCTCGATCCACGTTGGGTCGAATCTCGTCGGTGTCCCTCGGAAGCCGGCGGACGACATCGCCTGCGTCGAAATCAGCGGGGAACGGGACAGGTGGGGGAAAGCCGACTCTGGTGTCATCCGGTACCGCGTTCTCCACGGGCGGAATGGCGCGCAGGTAAGCGTAAATGGCCTTGAGATCTCCGCGAGACATCCAACGCACGTCAGGCCAAATCATCACCGCCAGCTGCTGGGTAGCCCCTGGCCGAAAGTCTTTACCAGTTCGCAGCACCTCAATGAACTGTGCCTCTGTCAATTGAAGGCCCGTTGTTGGGTCCGGTGTAAGGTTGCGCGCGTAGACGAGGCCCCGCGGACCGAGATTGAATGCTCTGCCTCCCGAGAAATAACCATCCGTCACGTGACAATCACGGCACGCCGAGATGGCATTCAAAAGGTAGGCGCCGTAGCCAATGCGGTTTCGTTGCTGCCTGGTTTGGCCTTCCAGGCGAAGTGGCACGGGAGCAAGGGCAAAGCCTTGCGCGACGCGAGCGGCAAGAAAACACTCATCGTCGTCCGCCTCACCATCGCATTGTCCGTCGTCATGCTGACCAGCACCCAACAAGGTACTGGGCGAGCTTGAGACGTTGGTCGAATCCTTTTTATATGAGCATGCCAAGAACGCCAACGACGTGGAGATCAAGATTGAACATCGTATGAGGGACATATTCGCAATGTTTTTGACTCTCATGGCGCTCCTTTTTTGGGGAAATGAGACTTTGTTTTCAGGTGAACTTCGCTGATGACAAACGCCCGCGGCCTTACCCGGCTCATTCACCTCCGGTGTGAACGGTTGCTGCACGCTATGTCTGTTGTTGGCCGACGCTGGACAGTCCGCCATCGGGGCGGACTAAACGCGCTCGGACGATCTGACCGCGTCTATCAGCGGTGTACTCTTCACAAACAGTGCCAAGCGTCATCGGCCGGGTTGGGTTCCAGAAACGATTGGCGGAACTCGACGAGCCCGGGCGGCTCCAGCCACCTCACGACGGGTATTCATCCCTCACGCGGGAGGGGCCCGTTGTCCGTCCTCGAAGTCGAACAGGTTCGCACCGGTGCTACACCTTTGCACTGTAGCGCCACTGTTGCAGGGTTGCAGTTAACGCAGTGCATGAAGACTCACGCCGCGCAGATGCACACCGAGAATCGCCGCACAAGCTGACGATGAGTTGGGCCGCGAATCGGCCGGCGGGGTTTTTCGACTCCACGGCTCCATCTTAGCCGGGCGTCGCTTTTGACGGGTAACTGTCTCGAGGCAGCTTTGGTCGCGTTGCGGTAGGGTCTGACGGGTAGAATGGTCCATGAATGCCTCGAATCATTTCTTTGCCTCCAGGGCAAGAATCGATCCGGCGCGTTACCGCCGTCCGTGGGTTTAGAAGATGCAATCTGCGACTCACGATGTCTCTTTTGTCTTCATCGAGCTGGGAGTCGCGATCATCGGCCTTGCAATGCTGGCGCGCGTCGCGAGTCGGTGGGGCTTCTCCGCCATTCCTCTCTACCTGCTCGCGGGTCTCGCCTTTGGCAACGGCGGATTGGCGCCTCTCAACTTCAGCGAAGGCTTCATCCACATCGGCGCGGAAATCGGCGTTCTGCTGCTCCTGTTCATGTTGGGGCTGGAGTACACCGGCGAAGAGTTGAAAGAGAACCTCCGCGTCGGACTTCCGGCGGGAGCGGTGGACTTGGCGCTGAATTTTCCGCCAGGTTTCATCGCGGGACTCATTTTAGGTTGGCAACCACTGGCTGCAGTTCTGCTCGGCGGCGTGACTTACATTTCGTCGTCTGGCGTGATTGCCAAGGTATTGGCCGAGCTCAAACGTCTCCAATGCGCAGAGACTCCAGCAATTCTCTCTGTATTGGTGCTCGAGGATTTGACGATGGCTGTCTATCTTCCTCTCGTGGTGGTGCTTCTCGCTGGCGGTGACCCGGCCAAGCTGGTTCTGTCCGTCGCCATCGCGATTGTCGCCGTCTTCCTCGTGCTCCTGGTCGCCGTTAAATACGGGCGGTCGCTCAGCCGGTTTGCTGCCCATGAGTCAGATGAAATTATCCTGCTCACCACGTTTGGCATCGTTCTTCTCGTGGCCGGTGCCGCGCAGCGATTGCAAGTATCATCGGCCATTGGTGCGTTTCTCGTGGGCATCGCGGTGTCCGGCCCATTGGCCGAGCAGTCGCGCCGGCTTCTGGCTCCACTGCGCGACTTGTTTGCCGCGACATTTTTCTTCTTTTTTGGGCTTCAGGTTAATCCGGCAAGCCTGCTGCCAGCGCTGATGACGGCTGTGGCATTGGGCGTCGTCACCACAATCACAAAGGTACTGACAGGCTGCTGGGCGGCGCGGCGATCCGGTGTGGACACGCGAGGACGTTTACGGGCAGGGATGGCCTTGGTGGCGCGGGGGGAGTTCTCGATTGTGATCGCAGGCTTGGGTACTGGACTTCAACCACAGATTGGGCCGCTCTCCGCAGCGTACGTGCTCTTCCTGGCTATCCTGGGTCCCATTCTCGCTCGCGTCGCCAAGTGACTGGAAGGTCGCTGTGACGAAGAAGAACGAGGCATGCAGCGCTCGGCTTTCGGACACACGGGCTGGGCGGCTGGACCCCGCACGGGTTGCTGCAACCGAGGCTAGGGCCTACACAGACCCCATGCGCGTGGTTGAGCTGAGGTCTGCAAGCGCGAGGGATTCAGGACTGGGACAGGCTCATGTGGACGAGTGCAAAGAGAAGTGAAGCTACAAGAATGCCTGCCCAACTACCCCACCTTGCAACAAAGCGTGGCTGGAGCAAGCCCCGAAAGAAGAGCTCCTCTGCTAATGGCCCGAGGAGGACGACAGCGATCCCGACGAGCGCGAGCCGGCCCCCGTTCTGCTTTGCAAGTACTAGAAAGGCCTCATGTGCTTGACTACCCCAGGCATCCCGGCCGAGCGAATGGATGATCACAGCGTTCACCTCGGCGACGCCCACGGCGCCCAGACCGAGGAGTAGCGCGTAGCCGCTGAACCGGGCAGGAGGACTCAATAGGAGCCTGTCTCGCCAAGGGCGTGGCCGAGCAAATACAAAGGCGAAGAGGAGCTGAAGAAGCGCGGTAACCGCTCCTACAGCCAGCAGAACCATCGGGCTCCTGATTGCGCGGGACATCAGTTCCGCTGGAGCAAATGTTTCACCCAAGCGCACGTGATGGATAATGAAGGTGATGAATACCAGGACCTGCGCGAGCATGACGCTGACGACGAGCAGAGCGAAGCTCGCCAACATGGTCCAGACTCGTGGCCTGATTGCTTTCGGCTCCGCGGACGTGGAGCTTCCGTCGGGCCCTTGGGGCTCGTGCATGGGTTGCATTCTAGTCAGACGCTACGGATTTGAGATCCGTCGGTTCTTACGCCCCGGGGACCTCGAATGTCAGATCCGATCTGACTCGCCCCCACATCATCCCGACCTGCCAAGCGACGACAATCGGATTCCGCTCCGTGGCTACAACTGCCGCTTGCACTGCACTCGGGACGCTCACGGTCCGCGCCTCCGCGTGTATTCATATGGGACCGCGAGCCATTCCCGCTCGGTTCCATCGGACGTTATCCAATACTGCCGCGCGAAGTCGTGATCATCGCTGTCGCGCGTGATCACGAGGTTGGAGCGGATCATGCGCCCCTCCACTTCCGATCCGAAGCCGATGAAGCCAAGCGGCTCGAACTGGAGCGTCAACTCCCGATCGGTCCCCTTGCTAAAGCTTTGCGCAGAGACCTGGCTTTCCGATCTCACGCTCCTTGACGCCCCCGCATCACGACTACCTCTGTTACTTGCGCCTCAATACGCCCACCTACCGAGAGCATAACGTTGCGTCACGTTGTGGTTGGCGACTACGAGCAGCGCGAGAGCGGCCCAGCGGAAGGGGCGAGGCAATCGCGTGAGAAAATCGCCGGCAGGGAACAGGGCCGGAAAGAGCACCGCGCCATAGCGAAAGGCGTGTACGAGCTCACCCTGGGCGAGCTGAATGACCAGCGAAAGCGCGACGTAGACTCCCAACGGCGAGCCTCTGCGAATCAGCGGAATGGTCGCCGCTCCGAGCACCAGGAAAAACACCAGGCTCCCCCACGAGTACAGATCAGGAGACTGCCAAGGATTTCCGAACCAAAATGTCGCGAACACGGAATGAACTGAATCTGCGTGCGACCAATTCCGCTGAGCATGGACGAAGGCGAGAGCATCCCCGCTGGCGATCTTCTCGAAAAGGAGAAGGCCGCCTACCGAGAGCATCACTGGGACTCCTGCAAGCGCAAACACCCTTAGACGTTCGCGAGGCTTGCTGCGAAGGAGTGCAAACAGCCAAACCACCAACGCAACCAAGAACCCCTGGTTGCGCGTGAGGATGCACAGTGCAGAAGCGAACCCCGCCCGCAGAGGGCGGTCGGTAGCAGCCCAGTACAACGAAGCAAACGACAGAACGAGGAATAGGGATTCGGTGTGATGTGAATGAAACACGTAGCTGGCGGGACTGAACAGGAATACGGCCCATCCCCAAGGGGTCCGAGGCCTCAGCGAGCCATCCTCAGTCTGCGCGTGCTCGCAGGTAAGGATAAAGACCAACAAAAGCAAGGTCGACAATGCACAGCCGACATATTGGGGGCTACTCAAGAGGCCCAGCATCCAAGCCAGTGCGCGAACGCAAAGTGCGTATAGAGGAAAAAATGCGAAGAGGTCTCCCGAGTACCCATGTTGGATGATCTCCGAGTAGACGTTCGCGTCCCACTGGTTGAGAAGCACGCCGACGGGAATGGCTCGCTTCGTGGCCACATATGCCCATACGGCTGTGTGGTGGACCAGGAGCGCTCCCACGAGCAGAGCCACCGCCACACGGCGGTTCTGGAGGATCCTCCAGAGTCCGGTCTGTCCTTCGCGCTCGCCCGCCGTGGTGTCCCTGTTGTTCTCGCGTGGCCCCATGAGTTGCTCTGCGTCCCTCCCTCTCGTATCTTAGCTGGAGACTCACACCGAGTCGCCGCGCCCATCATGTTCGATGACCGTCGGTGACTGTGGGCATGCGCGTCACTCATCTGAACATAGGTCAGATAACCGGCGATGAACCGGATAGTCCCTTGCCTCAGCGGAACTGCCCTGCCAGGCCAGCCTGCGGCAGTGGTCCGGGCCGGCCCGCAGGAGGAATTCAAGGCGCATAGAGGAGCGGGAGCGCTGCGTCCGCTTTCAGCGCTGCCGGATGGGAGTCTATTTCGAAAGACGACGGCAAGAGCGGGCAAGCAACGTCAGCTCGATCCGCAGACTGCACGCACGTTGAGCGATGTGTCTGTGCGTCGGTTGGGGGATACGGCCATCCTCAACGGCATTCTCACCACCAAATCGTCGAGGGAGAACTCGAAGGGCGCGACGACCGTGGTGTTCGTACAGAGCTCGGGTAAGTGGAAGATAGCGTCAGCGCAGTGGACCCCAGTGGCGCCGGCCAAATAAAGCCTTGTGGACAACGGCGTCCGAGGACAATCACAAACAGAAATCGCAGTGCAGGCGTTCGACAGACGAACCCTTGAAACTCGCGTGATTGCCAGACTTGTTGTCCAGATCGCTCTCTTATCGGCCGTCACGAGCGTAATTCACTTCGGCGCTGCAGTCACGATTCGTTGGCCCGCTGGCTGGGTCTTTCACTCGAAGTCGGAGTGGAAGGACCAAGTCACCTTGCCAAAGGGTGGCCGCGCCAGACGGGTGCCCATGACGAAAAAGCTGGCGGCCGTGCTTCAAGCTCACCGCCACTTGCAAGGGCCGAGGGTCCTCTACCGCGACAACGGCACTTCCACGTCGAAGCAGACTTTGAGCACCTGGATGATATCGGCTCAGCGGCGGGCAGGGCTCAAGGCGACCGGAAACAAGCACATCCTGAGGGATACGTTCTGCTCCCGCTTGGCAATGCGTGGAGCGACACTGATCGCCATCAAGTAGTTGGCGGGGCACCGCAGCATTCGCACCACGATGCGGTACATGCAGCCCGTCTCACAAGGAGAAGGCCATCGAGCTACTCGATCAAGCCAGAAGCGAGGAGGGACTTGAGGAATGACCCTGCCGGGATTCGAACCCTATTTCGGCAATTAAATTAAACATGCGACAGCGCACGCCTTTTTGCTG
>WNEZ01000939.1_pt1 | contig 23906 bp, 20 predicted proteins | sample 5400521 | NCBI WGS metagenome assembly WNEZ01 (sample SAMN13153339, study PRJNA577476) | soil metagenome | isolation source: 120 cm saprolite under Douglas fir tree site 2 hole 1 replicate 1 | place: USA:California | collected 2015-04-18
TGGAGAAAAATAGGTCGTCATACAGAGCCTAGCAAGCGCAAGAAATACAAGCTTGATCCACAGAAGTCAAGACAACTCTCTATCAAGAAAAATTATGGCATGACTATCGAGGAATATCAAAGTATGCTTGATAGACAGAATGGCCTTTGTGCTAGTTGCAATAATCCTGAAACAGCAAAGGGGAATACAGGAAAATTAAAGCCTTTAGCAGTTGATCATGACCATGTAACAGGAAAAGTCAGATCACTTCTTTGCAGTAATTGCAATCAAGCTCTTGGATGTTTGAAAGAAGATCCAGAACGGGTAAATGCTCTACTCAGATATATCAAGCAATATGTTCTATAGAATATGAAAAAGCCTCCGGAAACTTGATCATTTCTTCCAGAGGCTCCTCCTCGGTGGCCCACTTTGACTTGTGAAGGACTACGCCTGTCTGTGTGGGTCTGCATCAAGTCCTTCGGCTCCTGGCCCTTCCTTCGTCCAGATATCAGTTGCCTACACCCCTTGATGGCCTTCCTCTTTCGTTTGCAACCTTCAGAGGAGACTTGTAAATCATACCACGTCTCACACTATCTCAACAATGGTCATTGTGTCTACAATTATGCCACTAGTAAAAATGAAGTCTACACAAGTATAATGGCCCCAGAAATTTAGACGCAGAAAGAGGCTGAAATAAGATATACTCAAGCCTGATGAGAAAACAATTCTATGATAGCAACGAGATATGAGTGATACAAGAGAGTGCTCGTGCTGTTGTAATGAATAAGGAGGGTACACCAATGAAAGCCATTGTCTGCACAAAATACGGACCGCCGGAAGTGCTTCAGCTCCAAGAGGTGGAAAAACCGACTCCGAGGAACAATGAGGTCTGCATAAAAATCTTCGCGACAGCAGTCACCTCAAGTGACTGTCTCATCCGGGGTTCCAAAGTTCCTCTCAGACTTTGGCTCCCCATGCGACTCGTGATAGGTTTTACCAAACCGAGAAACCCCATCCTCGGGATGGTGTTAGCAGGAGAAGTTGAATCGGTCGGCACAGAGGTCACACGATTTCAAAAGGGGAACCCGGTGTATGCCTTTAACATTCGATGTGGGACGTATGCCCAGTACACCTGCTTGCCGGAAAACAGTGTGATGGCATTCAAACCGTCTACTGTCACCTATGAGGAAGCCGCAGCTGTTCCTTATGGAGGCCTGTTAGCCTTGCATTTTCTGAGAAAAAGTCAGATCCAAAGCGGACAAAAAGTGCTGATCTATGGAGCTTCCGGAGCGGTCGGGACTGCTGCGATACAGCTTGCCAGGCACTTTGGGGCAGAAGTGACCGGGGTATGCAGCACCACCAATGTGGACTTGGTCAAATCTCTGGGAGCCGAGAAGGTCATTGATTACACGCAAGAGGATGTTACGAAAGGAGGAGAGCTGTATGATGGTATCTTTGATGCCGTTGGCAAAAGAAAAAGCTCACCATTAAAATTACAGTGCAAGAAAGCACTCACTCCCAACGGGAAATACCTCTCAGTCGATGATGGATCACCAAAGCTCCAGAGTGAAGATTTACATTTCCTCACAGAGCTGATTGAAGCGGGACAGATACAAGCGGTCATAGACAGATGCTATCCGCTGGAACAAATTGTCGAGGCTCACCGGTATGTCGACCAAGGACACAAAAAGGGCAATGTCGTCATCACGGCGGAACAGAACAGCTAACCCCAACAAAGCGCTGTAGTTGACGATGGAGACCCCTGGTTTATATAATTGGATCATGCCTACGCCCATTCTCGCCACGAAACTATATATCCCCCGGCTTCGGCCTGAAGTTGTCAGCCGCCCCCGCCTGCTCGGGCGGCTGAACGAAGGTCTGCACCGCAACCTGACGCTCATCTCTGCCCCTGCCGGCTTTGGGAAAACCACGCTGGTCAGCCAATGGGTCGAGGGAATCGAGCGACCGATCGCCTGGCTGTCGCTGGACGAAGGGGATAACGACCCCACCCGCTTTCTGAGGTACCTCGTCGCTGCTGTGCAGACGATTGCGGCCACTCTTGGAGAAGGGGTCTTGAGTGCGCTCGAATCAAGGCAGCCGCCGCCAACCGAAACGATTCTGACGGCCCTGCTCAATGACATCACTACCATTTCCGACCAGTTCGTCCTCGTCCTGGACGACTACCACGTGCTTGCTTCCCAACCGGTTGATCAGGCCCTCACCTTCCTGCTCGATCATCTGCCACCACACATGCACCTGGTCATCGCCACCCGTGAGGATCCATAGTTACCCCGGGCCCGTCTGCGTGCCCGGGGGCACTTGACCGAAGTGCGCGCCGCTGATTTGCGGTTTACCCATGCCGAAGCCGCCGCTTTTCTCAATCAGGTGATGGGCCTGCCCCTCTCAGCCCAAGACATCGCGCGACTTTCAAGGCGCACCGAAGGCTGGATTGCCGGCCTGCAATTAGCCGCGCTTTCCTTGCAGGGACAGCAAGACGCCACCAGCTTCATCACATCTTTTACCGGCAGCCACCATTTCGTGCTGGACTATCTGGTGGAAGAAGTCCTCGGGCAGCAGCCCGAACGCGTCCAGACGTTCTTGCTGCGCATCTCGCGCAGACGTACGAGCTCCCCATCAGTCAGGCTCGGGTCCACCTGGCTCAGGGAGACCAATCCGCGGCACTGGCGGTGCTGGGGTCATGGCGAGAGCAGGTGGAGGCCAAGGGGTGGGAAGATGAACGGCTCAAGGTGGTGGTGCTGCAGGCGGTCGCTCTCCAGGCACAGGGCGATAAGGACAAAGCGATGCACCTGCTTGATGACGCGCTGGCGCTCGCCGCGCCGGGCGGCTTCATCCGTCTCTTTGTCGACGAAGGTCTCCCGATGGGTCGCCTCTTGTCCGAAGCAGAAGCTATTGGAATGATGCCGGATTATCTCGGGAAGCTGCTGGCGGTATGTAAAGCTGAGGAGCAGCAGCGCGAAGACACATCGTCTCAGCCTCCTGCCCAGCCCCTGATCGAGCCACTCAGCCACCGCGAGTTGGAAATCCTCCACCTCATGGCGCAAGGACTCTCCAATCAGGAAATGAGCGAGCGGCTTTTCCTCGCCTTGAGTACTGTGAAAGGGCACAATCGGAATATTTTTGGCAAACTCCAGGTCCAACGGCGCACCGAAGCGGTCGCACGTGCCCGCGAGTTGGGTCTGTTGTAGCCTCAACGTTCGTTTGCCCGCACACTTGGTATTTCAACTTACCAGTACTCCCACAGCACTACCCCAAACACTCCTTTCGTATCTCTCTGTTCAGACCGTAGAGAAGCTATACTCCTTGAAGATACACGACTTGTACATGAAGCAAGTGGCACAGGCGGCGTTGACCGGCCACACGAGGGACAGGGTCATGTCAAACACACTCAACCCAACAACTGATCCAGGTCAACCAATGATCTATCAGATCAGAATCAAGGGCCATGTGGGTCGCGAGTGGGCAGACTGGTTTGGGGGCCTGGCCATTACTGCTCTCGACAACGGCGAGACGCTTCTCACCGGCCCAGTGGTCGATCAGGCCGCGTTGCATGGCTTGCTCAAAAAAGTGCGTGATGTAGGAAATGCCTTTGTTCTCGGTCGTTTATGTTCGAGCTTTCTAGGAGGTACGAGTATGAGTACAATTGTAATGACGAAACGGACTGCAGAAGCGTCGCCACGCCTAAATCTATGCCCACATCCTCATGACTTGTGGGCAAGGGTTCGGGCTTGCCGATTTCGCAGGCAAAGATCGCATACCAGTGTTCTCCCTCGCGCTTGATGGTCAGCGTTTTGATCGTGCCTATCATGTCACGGTGCAAATGCAGTTTCACGGTTCCGATTTTTGTGAGGCGTAGGTTCACCTTGACTCTGCCTTTTTTGTCCGCTGGACGCTCCTGTGCATCGAGTTTCCAGCCCGCTCCATCAGGGTAACAGAACGAGTTGTAGCGGTTGCGTCCTTGCAAGCGGTAGAGTAGGGGCCGGTTGTCCCTTACGGAATCACCCGTACCCCCCTCTCGCGAACCGTGCTTGCACCTTTCACCGCACACGGCTCTCCCCTTCCCCAGGATACTTGGGTACTGAGTTCTTGGGACAGCATCAGCACATCCCATCTTCCTGTTCTCCTTCCTCCTGGTTCCGCTGGCCCACTTCCTCCCAGACAGGGAAGGCTTCGCAACGGTTGCCCGCGCTTCTCCTCCTGCCGGTACTGCCAAAGCAGTCTGCACGAACCATTACAGCCGTACCTTGAGTAATATTGGGCCTCCGTTGCCATGCAGGATGACTCCTGTTCAGGCAATCCCGCCTTTTCAGCAGAGTGAGTTGCGACGTGCTCCAGGCGTCCCGTTCGTCCCGTGTATCTCTCGTACTGAGAGCCTGCCAGTGCTGATGGATAGAGTCGTCTATCCGCGATACGGCTCTAAGCGCTGGTCCCAACGTTTCTAGCCACCTTCCGTTGGGGTCCCGGGGTAAACCAGTCAGGACTAGGATTGACGCAGTGTAGCGTTCGCCATACACGCCTTGCGACTCGCCACTCACAGGACTGGTGACTTCCTCCTACGTGGCCGTCTCCACATGCTCTGGTCGCCTTCCCCTTTCGGGGTTCGGGTAAGTGGAGTGTGCAGAGAACCTTCCATCACTTCTCACCACATCAGTTGCACTCACCATCTGCCGCTGAAGCGGCGCACCGGGTAGCCCGGTTGTTTTCCGTTCTGCACGCGCCGGAAGAAGCCATCAAAGGAATATTTGAGCCGTAAGATCACATCTTGCAGCACATGAGAAGCGATCTCTTGATACTCTGGTCGAAGTTCTTTGATATCTACTAACTCGCGCTTCTGCTCGTAGTAGCCAATAGCGTGCTCACGGGTCAACTGCTTGCGTGCCTCGTCATCGAAGTAGTTGGGATGACGCCTGACAGCCAGCTCGTCGGCGTCGCGGCGTTCTTGCAGACCTGCGTTATACACTTCCCTGCACAGGTCAAGCACCCAGTGCAGTTTTTCGGTTGTGTATTTGTTCGCGTAGATTCGATATTTGAAAGCTTTGATGCTCATGAACGTTCTTTTGAGAGGCATAGGCTAGCTGCTCATCCCTCTTCCTTCTTTCTCGTCACGCTCTAGCAAGCTATTCTTATGGTGCTTGTCGCTTCCGGTAGCATCACTACACGCTCCCGGCGTTCCTCACGCTCTTGTGGGCTTTCAGCCATGATAGGGCCACTCATAATTCCCCAGGAAGCAGCCCAGGATGTCGAACGGGTCTTTGAACGCCATGCGATCAAAGTGGTAGCCGCCCTTGCCGTTTTCGTCGAGGACCGACCCCACCGCATCGAGCATACTCATTCGGTGGGCAATGCGGGGGAAGTCGTACTGCTGTCGTCCTCCATACACATCAGTATCACAGATGTTCTACTCCTTGTGAAGTTCCTGATGGGGCCGCCTTACCCCTACTTCTTAAAAAGATAGGGGAATGCGGCGGCTCTATCCCTCAAACGGTTTTGCTGTCAGCGGGCAACGGCGGAGGTGTAGCATTGGCAAAGAGCGAGGAATAGAGCCAGTTCAGCCGATGCGAGGCGTCGAATCCTGCCGAGTCCCCCCTTCGGCACCCAACCACCTCTCAATCCCCTTCTGTGTTACTGGAACCATAAAAATTGCAGCTACCGCAATTTTATGCCTCCAAGAAATAGCGGTAAAAATAACCCCCCTTTAAGATTCCTTACTCTCCAGTGTATGATTCTCCGTCATCGTGACTTGTTAGGAGCACGTTCATCGTAGCCTGACAACCGAAGAGCGAGAGAGAAAAACACCGGCTTTCTGCTTTGTACCAGTGCTTCGTCTCATTCGTTGTTGGTACTCAGCTTCGTCGAATCCGTCCAGGACCTCCGGGACTTTTAACGAACTGAACTGTCCTGGCTCAACCACTGGCGAGCCAGGATAAGCGACACTACCACACAACAAGGGGTAAAGCAACAGCTGTCAACAAGTGTATGGATTCTGGTGCAAAAATTGAGTGCTTGTCTTCTATGTAGCCATATGTGTGAGCAAATGCACGACGTTCTCGTGGGCTTTGTAGCTCTCAATGAAAAAGCGGAAGCGATCCGTGCGATACAATACGCGGGCGTATTCAACAGGCAATTGATCGGCATCGTAGGAGACACCTGTAATGATCAGAGTCGGGCTATTTACACGGATACTGAGTAATACTGCATCTTCCGCCGTACAAGGAATAACTTCCAGGTAATTCTCAGCGCGTGATAGCTTCACCTGGTAATCTCGCTCCAACACGCGGTACAGGGACTGACCAGTGAAATTCACCTGCAACAAGCTAGGAAAGCGCGACTGCGAGAGAATTGACGTAATGATGGTAGAAGGCTGACCATTGAGCAAGAAAAGGCGTTTCAGCATGATCACTGGCTCATGCTCGCTGAGGCGCAGTTGCAAGGCGACCTCCGGTGGAGGGCTTACGCTGGCCAGATCGATAACCCTCGTTTCGGGTTGCATGCCTTTACGACGCATACTCTCGGTGAAGCTCGTGAGAATGTTTATTGTCTCCTCGATTTTAGGGCTTCGCACAAAAGTTCCTTTGCCCTTGGATCGCTGCACATAGCCCTCGCGTGCCAATTCCAGGATCGCCTGCTTCACAGGAGCTTGGCTGATGCCTAGCGATTCGGCCAGTTCTTTTTCTGCCGGCAATTTATCTCCCGGTTGCAATATGCCTGATTCAAGCTGTCGCAGGATCGCTGCTTTAATCTGGTGGTGCAGTGGCACGGGACTCTCGCGATATATCACAATGTTTTTTGCATTATACGCTTCGCCTACCCCTAGTTCTTTCAGGGCAGGCGGGTCCACAGAAACATAGATAAGATGTTCACCTTCTAGCATGCCTTTCCTTCTCCAAGTTTGTTCCACACGTCATTTGAACCGGACACAACGTGTTGTAATGGATACATGATTTGACCTGATACTCAGCCACGGATCAGTTGACAAGCCTGCACCCCTCTATGAGTAAGCGTCACCAAGGCACCATCGAGGCTGCCATCACCATAGGTGCTGCCGGGATTGACGCACGTTGTGCGGCCTATGTGTACCATACCACGTGATTCATGAATATGACCATGGAACGCAAGCAAGGGTTGCACTCGCTCGATCAGTGTGCGGACCGCATGGCTGCCCACCGGTATCAGACGTGGCTGCCCGCCCTCCATCACGACTGAAAGGTCTGATCGCAGCTCGGGAGCGGTGTCAAGCTTTGAGCGATACGGCGGACAATGAAGATTAAAGATAATTTCGCGCTGTGGGTTCACCTGATCGAGAAGATGCTCGATCCTTGCCTGTAATTCTTCCTCTGAACACTCACGGGGCGAATGCCAGGGCGTAAAAGGCACGTAACTGGTGCTGACCATCTGAAAATCGCCTACATCGACTACGACATCATCCGGGTTGCACACAGATCGGCTACGGGCGAGCACCTCGTCCACGAAAAATCCATCGTCGTTACCCGCCATTATATAACATCGGACATTGGTCCCACTCAGTCGCTCCTGGGCAAGGGCGAGCCAGTCCTTGAGTGTCTGTGCCATTAGACGCTCAAAGAGAGCCTCGAAGTAATCCTTGTCGCTGGCAATGCGCTCGAGTTCGTCCTGGTCACAGCGGTAGGGGTAAAAACCGTTGAAGCGGATGCGTTTCTCTATTTCATCCAGCTCACTGGCACCGATCACCTGGCTGGCGCCAAGGTAGGTGAATTCGTACATGTTGTTTGGTCGGGAGACAAGCGGCACCATCGCTTTGCCCGTGATATCGCCACCCATGATCAGCACTTGCGCATCATAAAATTTGGCTGCATTGAGAAACTTGCGAAAACATTTCTCGGATCCATGAATATCGCTGCTGAAAAATATTTTCAGTTTTTCTGTCATGGCTTACTGCCTCTCTAATCCGGCACTGCTAAGAAGACGGTAAAGGCGTTGATCACGCTCTTGATGAAATGGGCGCAGCGCATGCATCGCGCCAAAGTCCTCGATGACCAGTGAAGCTGAGACCGTGCCACATGCTGCTGCCAGTAACGGCGAGCTATAGAGGATCATGCCTGCGAGGAAGCCGCCGCAGAAGGCATCGCCAGCCCCGGTTGGATCCACTACTCGTGTTGGGAGAGCTGGCAGGCGATAGAGGCGTTCATCGTTGGCCAGGCGGGTGAGCGAGCCCATTGCACCGAGCTTGATGCTCACCAGTTGGCATCCCTGCTCGCAAAACCAGGCAGCAGCTTCAAAAGGATCTCGTCGACTATCTGCATTTCCCAGAGCATCCGCAATCAAAACGACCTCTAACTCGCTGGGCAAAAACGTTATACCTTGATGAAACATACCCAGCAGAGCATCAATGTATTCCGCTACATCTTCCTCATAAGGATCCAGCGAAACGGTTGCTCCATGCTGTATGAAGTCTGCGAACAGCGCTGTCTGCAACAGCGTGGGCATGGCCGCCACATGATAGACTGCCGCGCTCCGATAAGTCGGCGGCAGATCAGCGCTCTCTGGCGAGAGTTCCGCCAGGCGACCTGGTGGTGTGATATGGGTAAACTGCCTGTCGTTGGCACTCTCATAAAGGATACGGTAGTGTACTGTTGGTCCTGTACAGCGGCGAATCCCGCTGATATCGATACCGACTTGCTGGATCTCCTCCAGGTGCAATTCAGGGTAGTCTTCACCGACACGACTGAAGATGCCGACACGTATACCCCACAGGCGAGCACCGATGGCGGCATAGAGCGCATCGCCACCTGGGGCATTCTCAATGCATCTTACCCCCGGCAAGATGGTATCATCCAGTGTAATATTACCGGCAACCACGAGATCAAGATATCTGGCACTGTCGCTCATAGCAGTTCCGTCACTAATGCATTTTGTCTGGCTGCCGCCGAGAACACAACCGGTGGGATCAGCCCGATTTCCGTCACGTAAGCATGCAGGCACTCAGCTGGTGTTATATCGAACAGAGGGGTGTATGTCTCCTGAGAGTTTTCCACGGGTAAGGCTGGCAGTGGCTGTCCGTAGATAGAGGGAATAGAGAGTTTCATCAGCTCGGCTGGGCAGTAAACCGGAATGCGAAAGTAACGGGCTGTAATAGACAGGGGCAGCGTACCCGTTGTGTTGATCAATTCGCCGCCGGCCAGCACGGCATCAGCTCCGACAAGGAATGCATCAACTTCACCGCGAGCCAGAATGGTGCCCGCTGCCAGATCATCGACCACCCAGGACTGGTGACCATAGCTGGTTGCCTCACGGGCCACTCGTTTCCCATCCGAGCGGGCGATGTGGCAAGCTGTGGCGTAAATACGAAGTTTCTGTCCACGCTCCGCGCAGTGCCGCAGGACTGCTAACACCGTGCTGCTGTAATCATGTACCAGTACAGCATCAGCCCCGCCGAGGACGTTAGCTAGAAAAGTCACAATGCGTTGTATTGCCTGGTCGTTGCTTTCCAGCAAGCGGGAACAACGCTGAGCCAGCACCATGCGCACCAGCGCAATATCAGGTTCTTCTTGTGCGGGGGTAGATATAGCCAATAGCCATGCTGTTCCGTTCAGGAGCGCAGCCTGGTAGGACCAATCGCTGGTCAGCAACTGTCGCACCTGGTGTAGCAGGTCCAGTAACGCTGCGCCGCTCGTTGCATGTACTTGCGCGGCGAACTGTGTTAAAAAGGTCGCAGTGGTGCGCAGACGCACCCTTGAGCCTAGTGCCTCCTTACTCCAGAGTTGGTCGAATGTCTCCCGTAGTGGAGGCAGCATCCCAGCGCGCAAACGGGCCGCAGCATCTTCCCGTTCGCGATCAGAGGTCATCATCTGCATCTACCTTGCAATGGAACAACGATTGGAAGGAATGGCCTCTTGACAAATAGCTCCCTACTGTGTACAATTTTAATAATATTATAACATTATGGTTTATTTCTGTCAAGGAAAATGTTCGAGGTCCACTCATAACTAGGGGTGCAGGGGACTTCGTCCCTTGCCGGAGCACAAGGTGTCCTCGCTCTCTCCCCTGCTCTCAAAGTGGACCGAAGACCCACCAGAGTAATTATGAGTAGAAGAAATGTTCTTGTCGGTGTCGCTTTGAGCCCCAGTTTCCAGAGGAAAGGAGGTAGATTCAGCCGCAGTTCCTTCGTATGACGCATCTTGCTCAACATCGTCAGTGCTGCCTAGCTATTTAGCGGAGGATACCTCAATGAAAATTGCAAGTACCGGACCGGGCGTATTTGTACGCCAGGCCACAGGGCTGGTCCGCAACGCCACAATGTGGGATGCCTTCTGGATGAATTCAATCGGCATGGCCCTGGGCATCGGGGTTGGGCTGATGTTCTTCCAGGGGCCCTATCTCTTCCCAGGTGGCGATGCGGTTATCGCCACGCTGGTCACAACAGTAGTGACAGCGTTCACCTTCATCTACGTATACTCGAAGTTCTCTGCAGCAATGCCACGCTCTGGAGGAGACTATGTCTTTGTTTCCCGCGCGCTTCACCCGTTCCTTGGCTGGCTTCTTGCCTGGAGCCAGGGTATCTGGCTGATATTCTTCTGGGTAGGATTCGGTGGCTGGTTTATGGCTGTAGGTATCCTGCCTGTCGCGCTCAACACGCTGAGTGTGAGTTTGAATCTTCCCATACTGGCACAGTGGGCAAGCACCGTCGGGACTCCTCCCTGGACCATCGCAATTGGCGTGGTGGTCATTGCAGCATTCTGCGCAATACTGATTCCCGGGGGGCGCTTCTATTGGCGCTATCAAAAAGGCCTGGTCTTCCTGATGTATTTGAGCCTTCTACTGGCCGGAATCCTGCTCGCCATCCACGTCGGTGACTACGCTAGCCAGTGGAATGCGTTCGTCGCCCGATCGCACCAGGGTATCCCCTATAACGGCATCATTACCAGGGCGCGCAGTTTGGGTTTCCATTACAGCAGCGGCTTCAATCTCATCAATACGATTAGTCTTGTGCCCTTAGTTTTCTTTGTCGTCGGCTATGCCCAGGGCTCGGCGCAGATCGGAGCCGAGGTCAGGCAGCCAGCTCGCAGTCAGTTCATTGCTATGGTAATTGCCTGCCTGGTTAATGGTGCAGCTCTGGCATTGCTTGGATGGCTGCTCATTAACGCGACCAGTAACGAGTGGCTGGCATCCCTCGGATTTTTAGCTTTCCAGCACCCGGGTGTACTGGCACTTGCCAATCAGCCCTACTACCAGTTCCTTACTGGTATTCTCACTGCCAGCCCGATCATCCTGATCCTGATGGCACTAGGTTACATTGCCTGGGGCGTTGGTGGTCTGCCACTGAGCATGATGCAGGCAACCCGCTATATGCTAGCCTGGTCCCTCGATGGCCTGGTACCCAATAAGCTCGGTGAGGTGAGCGATCGCTGGCATACCCCGGTGCCGGCCATCATCCTGTGCTTCTTCACAGGCGTTGCTACACTCATCCTGTTGACCTTTAACTCTACTGCTTCATTATTGGGATCGCTGATGGCCCAGGTGATCGCCTATATTCTTGTGAGCCTGGCTGGCATAGTCTTCCCGTACAGACTGCGTGACGTGTATCAAAGCTCCGGCCCACGTAGCGTATTCGGGGTCCCACTGGTGACCTGGGCCGGGCTGGGTGGCCTGATCTTCTTGCTGATAGTGCTCGCGACGTTCATCATTTTCCCGGTCTTTGGGGCAACCGGTACGCTCTCGCTGATCGTGACCTTTGGTATCTTTTTCATCGGCGCGATCTGGTACTTCGCGGCAAGGTATATCCAGCGCGGGCGAGGTATCGACATCGGCCTGGCGATGAAAGAGATTCCGCCCGAGTAGCGGGTAGATGGATACGCGGCTTTTCTGGACCGATCAGTTGTAGGGGCACCGCCTGTGAAACAGGCGCCAGCGATGGGCTGCCCCTACAGCCGTGAGCTTGAAGGAGGAGGGGCTTGCCAACCACGAGGAATTGGTCGCCACCTGATCTACGACCACTCTTTGCGCCGCGATCGATCGCTATCATTGGTGCCAGCGACAAGCCTGGAAAGCGCGGACGCGAGGTGCTGGACAACCTGCGCCAGGTAGGATTTCGCGGAGCTATCTATCCAGTGAACCCCCACTATGAGCAGGTGGGAGGGCTGCTCTGTTATGCCACAGTTGGCGACATTCCGGCCGAGGTCGAAGCTGCTGCCATCGCTCTACCGGCAGGGGCTGCAGTCGAAACTGTACGGCAGTGCGCGCAGAAGGGCGTACGTGCAGCAGTGGTGGTTGCCGCTGGCTTTGCAGAATCCGTCTCCAATGGGGTACATGTAAAACAAGCGGGAGACTTGAACGGCGAGAAGAGTTCAAGGTATGAGGGTGTCAGATTGCAAGCAGAACTCGTTGCTTATGCCCGGGAGAGCGGCATGCTGCTTGGGGGGCCAAATTGCCTGGGGGTCTGGAGTCTGCCGGATCACAGCGCTTACTGGGTGTGCAGCCCTCGACTGGAAGGTACTTCACGGCTGGCAGCCGTGCTCCAGAGTGGGGCGCTCGTCGCTTCCCTAACCGACCCGGCAGCAGAACGAGGATTGCTCTTTAACGCGCTGGCGACCGTGGGCAATGAAGCTGTACTCACGGCTGGAGATTACCTGGCATATTTAGTCGAAAGCCCACATATAAGTGCGGTAGCCGTGGTGATCGAAGGTGTGCGCAATCCAGGGATGTTCCTGCAAGCGCTGCGGCGTGCCGCTGCACTTGGCAAACCGGTAGTCATCTTGAAGTTGGGACGCACCGAGGCGGGACGAAGGGCAGCGTTGGCGCATACGGCTTCGCTGGCCGGAGAGCAGGTGGTAATTGAAGCGGTGCTACGCCAATATGGGGCTTTGCTGGTGCATGACCTTGATGAGTTAATGGAGGTACTCGTCCTGATCGATGGCGGCCGGATACCGAAAGGTGAGCGCTTCGTCGCGGTCACAGTATCGGGAGCAGGCTCGGGTCTGGTGGCTGACCTGGCGGGCGATGCTGGCCTGGTGCTGGCCCCGGTGAGCGAACAGAGTCAGGCTGCGATAACGGAACTTCTGCCGGGCCAGGCCATCAACAACCCGGTCGATGTCGCGCAGGCTGGCGACCAACCGGGAATTTACCGGCGCTGCTTTGCTACCCTGGCAGCGGACCCAGAGGTTGATGTACTGGCCGTAGCACAAAATACACCCTGGGGGCGATCATCAGACGCTACTGCCTTCTATGCAGACCATGCCAGTGCCGCTATAGCTGCTGCCGCGAGCACCGATAAACTGATTTTCGCCTTCTCACTCACCTCTGGCGCGCTGGATCCGGAGGTGGCGGCAATCCTGCGCGCAGGTCACGTCCCATTGCTGCAGGGAGCGAGAGAGAGCTTGAATGCGGCGTCCTTGCTGATACGTTATGCCAACTGGCGGCGAGTGCTGCTTGCACAAGGTGTGCAGAAGAGCCCTGGTACGGAACAGTTAAGAAGTGAGCGGCAGGCACAGGCGCGGGCTCTATTGAGGCAAGCAACGCAGGTGGCGTCCCTGAATGCGGTGCTGTCTTATCGTACTACCAGCGAGTTGCTGTCGCTTTATGAGATCCCCCTGGCTCGTAGTATAGTAGTCCATTCAGGCGAGGAAGCGGCAGAGGTAGCAGCCCAATGGCAACTGCCTGTAGCCTTGAAGGTACTTTCACCCCAGGTGCCGCATAAGACCGAGTACCGGCTCGTTGCCCTGGATATTGACTCACCGGCGCGGGCAGCGTTGGCTGGGCAGCAGCTCCTGGCTCAGGCCGCAGTGTTAGCAGGCGAGGGACCCTTGCAGATCGAGGGGCTGCTGGTGCAAGAAATGGCTATGGGTGGTCCCGAACTGATTGCGGGTCTGGCGCATGATGAACAGTTCGGGCTGCTCGTAGTTCTGGGGTGCGGTGGCATGCTGGTGGAGGCACAGAACGTTTTTACACTGCGTTTGCCGCCATTGACAGACGAGCAGGCCCATCAGATGATCGCCGAGTTGCCGTACCAGGAGGTGCTACTTGGCTACCGGGGAATGCCGCCGCTGGATACTACAGCAGTAGCTTCCCTTTTGCTTAAGCTGGCCGATATGGCTCAAGAGTTGGAGGGAGAGATCGACTCTATCGATCTCAATCCCGTAATCAACTGTGGCCCTGGACGAGGAGTCGTAGCCGTCGATGCACTCATCACAGGCAGGAGGCCGGAATGCAGTGGAGTATAGGAGACACACAGGTAACGCTCATCAGCGCGGGGGCATTTGTGGATGAAGCCAGCCTGCTCTTCGGGACTGTATATCCTGCTCAAAGGATAACGCTGGCGCTGAATTGCCTGTTTATCCACTCTGGCGGAAAACTCTTGCTTGTTGATACCGGTTTTGGTAACAAGCCAGGGAGTTGTGATGATGTTGAATTTGTTGCAGGCGCGCGCAATCTTTTGCAAGAACTGCACGATCTGGGTGTAGCAGCCGAAGAGATCGATGTGGTCATCAATACCCATCTCCATAGCGATCATTGTGGCGGCAATACCATCGCGCTGCAAGGTGCACTGGTGCCAGCTTTTGTGAATGCCGAGTACTGGATTCAGCAAGACGAATGGACGGAGGGCCTGAGTGTCGAGGGGTGGCAGCGTACACTTTACCGGCCGGATAACGTTGTCCCGCTAGAGTCACGCGACAGAATCAGGTGGTTGCAAGGTGATACGCAAGTGACGCCTGAGGTACGCTGCCTGGTGGCGCCGGGACATACTTCCTGGCACCAATGCGTAGAGGTGAACAGTTCCGGCCGGTCGCTGCTGTTTTTGGGTGACCTGGCGCCAACCCATTATCACCTGGAACGCCCGTCTCTGCACTCAGAGGTGGATCTCCAGCCGCAGGTATCGACACGGAGCCGACGTCGATTCTGCCAGAAAGCTGTAACCGAGGAAAGCATTGTAATCTTGTCCCATGAACCTGGGGCCGGGCGGCTAGTGCGTGGCGGCAACCTGGAGGAGGAGTTTAGCTTTGTATCCTTCACAGCATGAGCCTCGGCCAGGTGGCGATGGCGAGACTCTTAAAACGCCTCCGGTGAACGGAGAAGCTGCAACAATCGCGTACGAAACCGTGCTGTACCGGCGCAGGGGGCCGGTGGCGGAGATCGTACTCAACCGCCCGCATGTGCTCAATGCGTTGAACCGGCAGATGGACCTGGACCTGATGGATGCACTTGCTGTTGCTGGTGCCGACGAGGAGGTTCGAGCCGTGCTGCTTGCCGGGGAGGGACGGGCGTTCTGTGCTGGCGCTGATCTCAAAGAACGGGCCAATAGTGCGCCGCCTCGTGCCGAAGATATCATAGAAGAAGTAAGGCAGGGGCTGGTATTTTCGCGTCTCTGGCAGATAGATAAGCCCACTATTGTCGCCGTGCAAGGATACTGCCTGGCAGGTGGCTATCACCTGGCTGCGGTGTGTGATGTGATTGTGGCCGCAGACAGCGCGCGCTTCGGCGAACCCGAGGTGCGCTTTGCTAATCCGCTGCTGGTTCCTGTTGCCCCGTTTCAGCTTGGACATAAACGAGCGCGCGAGTTGCTCTATAGTGGTGATTTCATTCCGGCGGAGCGAGCTCGCAAGCTGGGCCTGGTGAGCCAGGTAGTACCAGAAGTAAACTTGATGGCGGCTGCACGGCACATGGCACTAGCACTGGCACACTTGCCACCTGGCGCGGTCCAGGCGCAGAAACGGGCACTGCGGTTTTCCGACGAGCGACGCGGCTTCAGCAAGGCGCTGCGCGCAAATGCTGAGATCCTGGCTCTCACGCTCAGTCTACAACCGCACCTCAAGGGTGAGGAAGCTGAAACTTTTCTGCAGACAGCGCGCGAACAAGGGCTCAAGACTGCAGTGCGACGGAGAGACGCCCCGCTGCAGGGAATGGTTGAGGCAGGTGCCCAATGGCCTATACGGAACAGCACAGCGGAGGTATCTGAGATGGTGACCCCCAACGAAATCGCGAGGGAGACAGGTAAGGAGATGGAGACCTATCGAACATTGGAGTACCAACAGACAGATGATGGTATTGTGAAGATCACCCTCAAGCGGCCAGCAGTTCTCAATGCTCTGAATCGCGAACTCTGCCGGGAATTAGACGCGGCCCTGGCTCGTGCCGCAGCGGTACCCAATCTGCGGTCGGTGATCCTGGCGGGCGCGGGCCGGGCATTCTCGGCAGGGATCGATCTGAAGGAGCCCGATGATGAACCGCTATCTGAGTCCAGGGAGCGACGCCATCTCAGGAGCCTGGTGGAGCGTTGTCTCACCATTTGGAATTTCCCGGTGCCGGTGATCGCCGCTGTGCAGGGCTATGCTCTCGGCCACGCCTGCGACCTGGCGCTGGCATGCGACTTCACCATTGCGGCCGAGGGCGCAAAACTTGGGGTACCAGAGATACGGCATGGAGGGGGCGTCGCGGCGCTGTTTTATCCCTACACTATCAGCATGCGAGCGGCAAGGCACCTCTTGCTCACTGGAGAAATGATCGAAGCCAGGCAGGCGCTAGAGATCGGCATGGTAAATCAAGTCGTTCCTGTTGAGCGACTGCAGGAGGAAGTACAGCGACTGGCGCAGCGCCTGGCACTGATCCCCCCGAATGCAATACGCCAGATGAAGCGGGCTATCAACCGTGCCTATGAGATGATGGGCCTGCATGACTCGCTTGAGTACAACCTGGAGGCCTTGATTCTCTCCGAGGTCGCGCAGCCCGCAGCTTTCTGGGAAGAGCAACAGGAGCGCATTGCCAGCCAGGGATTGGCGGCTTTCTTGCGGCAACGTGATCGGTCTTTTGAAGATCCTGGCGAGCCAGGAATTGAAAGTTCGACGTAGCATACGGGGCGGAGACTATGTCCATCCGTTTTCTCATAGCAGGCGGGATTACTATCGACACGCTGATCGGCCTGGGCAGCGACAGAGAGAACACAAGGGAGCAAGCGTCACGAGGGCAAAACATGGTGGGGGAAAGCAGGCAAAGTGGAACGGTCGTTTGCGGCGGGAACGCAGTTTATGCGGGCATCGGCGCCGCCATCTGGGCCGACCAGCCAGGCGATATCGGCCTCGTTGCATGCCTGGGCGCCGGCTATCCAGGTAGCTGGATCGATGAGCTGCGGGCGACAAGGCTGGATCTTGCGGGAGTGAGAGTACTGGATGAGCCACACGCTTTGACCTTCCAGGCCGTTTACGACCGCCTGGGCCGACGCAGAGAGCAGCAGGTTGTCCATGAGACGGGTGGAACAGCAGATGCAGCAGGAGCTGCCCAAGACAACACGAGTGAGGTGCGTGCTCGCTTCCTTCCCGTGGTCGATGATCGGTTGCCGCAGGGATATTTGGAGGCGGAGGCAGCGTTATGCAGCCAGTACGGGTTGGATAAGCAGCACGAGGCCTGCACGTACCTTCATGAGCGTGGTATACGGATCTTTCTGGATCCCGACGAAGCTCAGAGTGCCCGGCTCTCCCCTGGCCAGCTGCGTAGATTCTTAGAGCCAGTCGATGTGTTCCTGCCTTCGGAGAAGGAGATACCTGTGTTTATGCGTCGGCACACGCCGTTCCGGCCGGAACACATTGTGCGCCGACTGGGGCGGTACGGGCCAGCTGTAGTAGCTCTCAAGCTTGGTCGGCACGGCAGTATGGTGTACGATCGCGTGCCCCGGTCCACCTGGCGCTTTCCAGCACCAGCAGACCGGGTTCTGGATCCGACAGGAGCTGGTGACGCCTACTGTGGGGGTTTTATGGTTGGCTATGTACAAACCGGAGATGCCTGCGAGGCAGCATTACGGGCGACGGTCTCAGCTTCATTTGTAATCGAAAGCGTGGGTGCCTTACCCGCTCTAGAAGCATTGCCAGTGCTACGCCAGGAAGCGCCAACGAGATTGGAACAGTTAAGGAGGTTACTACATGGAAGACTATCCGGCGGAAGTTTGGGAACGACAGCTTGATGGCCTGGGTATTGTGGCGGCGCAAGCCTCCCTGGCGCCGCTTATCATCGATGCTGTTGTGCCACAGATGACCCAGCTCTTCACGCGGGAAGCGGTACAGAGGATTCCCCGCATCTACCTTGTCGGTTGTGGGGACTCACTCTACGCGGCCATGGCGGCTCGCCTTATGTTCGAGCGCTACACTGGCGTTGCTACCGAAGCTGTAGCGGCCCTGGAATTTTCGCGCTACCTGGTAGACTATATGCCTCCCGGCTCCCTGGTCATCGCTATTTCGGTATCCGGCGGTGTCAGCCGCACCGTCGAGGCGGCTGAGTGGGCGACACAGAGGGGAGGCTGGGTTGTAGCACTTACGGGACGGGCCGACAGCAAAATCACTCAAATTGCGCAAGATAGTATTATCCACTACGCAGTGCTACATAATGATGCCCAGCGGCTGAGCACACGCGGACTGGCCAATTTTGAAGCAAGCTTGATATCGCTCTATCTTGGTGCCGTGCAGATCGGGATTACCCTGGGAAGGGTCAATGCAGCGGAAGGAGTTCGCGTCCAACAAGAATTGCGCGCCGTAGCCGCTGATATGGATCATACGATACAGGCAAATACAGAGGTCACACGGCGTTATGCCGAAGAGGCTCGTGAATGCAAGACATTCTTCCTCCTTGGCGCAGGCCCAAACTATGCCACGGCCTACTTTGGCGCCGCCAAACTACTAGAGGGTCCCAATCTGAACGGCGTACCCCAGGAGCTCGAAGAATGGGCGCATGAACAGTACTTCCTCACCGGTCAAGGCACGCAGGTGATTATACTTGCCGCACCCGGCCAGAGTATTGACCGGGCTCGCGAGATCGTGAGGACAGTAAAGGCAGTTGGTGGCCGGACGGTGGTGATTACTTCCCCGGTGGAAGTGGCGAATTTCGGTGAGGTTGATTTTATCTTTCCAATTATGGGTGAAATACGCGAGATATACACGCCATTGGCTTATGCGCTGCCGCTGGAACAACTGGCCATCCACCTACAAAATATTCGAGGTTCTCTACCTGTGGCCAATGATGCGGAGGAAAACAATCGGCGGCAGGTGGTGCGACAATCCATTCAGCAGAGTACCATGCGCATGCAATAGGGGAGGCGGCGGGATGACAAGTCCAGATTTTTGTACTTTCATTGACAGCTTGATCCCGGGGCACCAGGCCTGGCTATCAGTCAACCTCATTCCAACGAGCAGGCAGTTTTTTGACCACTACGTCGGCGACGACCTTCACACTGGTGGGCTGCTCCGGCAGTACGAAGCCTGGCGCATGGAGCACGGGTACACACAAGTCCGTCCCTGGAACGGAACAGAGGCCCTCGGCCGCGTGCCGGACGCGAATATCCCATCCCCTGGCCGGGCGCTCCCCTGGCTTTCAGGTGCAGGAGCAGGTCCGTACCTGGACCTCCGCCTATCTGAGGTGAGCACCGCCGATAGCCTCCAGGCGGCCTTTGGAGCAGGAAACGTTGCTGCATTAGGCGCAGCGATTAGAGCGCACTGGGATGCTGTACGTAATTTTCCAACTCCGGGTGCAAGCGAAATTCATGATGATGCCACTGCAGCATACAGCATCCGCTTCTGGGGGTTCATGAAGTGGGCCAGTATGCTGCGCGACCGCCTTCTAGGGGTCACGGAGCAAGTCGCTCCTATCGTCTACGATGCAGATGGTGTGCCGCTTTCCGATATCGAATTTATGGACGCGGCCAATCGCTGGCATATGATCTGGCATGATGGAGAGATTGCCTGCAGCGGGGCAACTTCAGAGACTGCCAACAATCCTTTCGCTCCCTCGGATAGCTCCTTTGGGCAATTTTGTGGCCGGTCCGGCCTGCCAGCAGAGTCTTTGCGCTTCCACCGCGATCTCCTGAACACGTATGATGCCTGGAGACAACGTGCGGGCATGCCTGTAGTCAAGCGCTGGAATCCGACCTCACTCGATCATTTTCACGAGGTTGTTGCTTATGAGGAGAGCGCCTTCCGGCAAGTTCTGCCTGAGCAACCGATCAGCAATGATCCTCTCACCCAGTACCAGATCATTAAGGAAAGGGTTGGGCATTTCGATACCCTCGAGGCGCTGGACGAATACCTGCAGATTGGTCTTCACACCGTAGAACACGACGTACCAGAGAGCACTGTCACGGACATTTTTGATATCAATACTAACATCTACAGTCCGCGTCTCATCGCCTGGCATCGCTGGATTGACTACCTCTGGGAGGTTCGCCAGCCCCGATTGGACAGTTTGCGCGTCGTGACGAGTGACGGAACCGACTATCCAGGTGTCCTGACTATCGTTCAGCCCATGTCCCATCCTGGCCAAGTCCAACCCGATAAGGCCCTGACCGCCCTTACTGTCGACAATAGAGGCTCTCTCAGCATCATATACAACGTCTGGCCTGAGACATGGGGGCGCCCCATCAATCTGATAATTAGCGCACAAGTATACCACAACAGCATGGACACCACTCCTGTTGCGGGTCTCGATGCAACGACCTTGACGATCGATGCCGTCCCACAGGGCGTGGACTCTGTGCCAGTCGAAATCCCGTTCAGCGGCGTGGACGAGGATGGTGATGGTGCCTTTACCTGGCGTAACCTACCGGGCGATGTGATCGGCTTCAAAAACAACCGTATCCGTATCACGGCACGCTTAGTTGCGGTTGGCAATATCCCTGGCAGTATGGGCATTGACTTCCAGGGCGGCCGGTTCGTTGTGAACGGCCACAATGATCGATTCGATTACCTGGAGCACATAGACATCGTATTGGTCCACGAGAGCCATCCGCCCCAGGTCTCAGCGGTCCTGAACAAAAGCACATTCTTGCTTGAAGAGGTTATAGCTAATGCCCGCGAAGAAGAGGAAAGTTTGTTCAGCAGCGCGTTCTTTGTGATGCTCCAGGACGCTCCTGAGAAACCCGCAGAATACAGTTCCTTTTGCATCTTTGCCGATCCCGCGCGTACAGCTGTATCGGGCATCTTTGCCGACAACGCTTTTGCGCCGCAAGTGGTGGTGGTGGATGAGAGTGGGGCCAACGACGTCGACTGGTTCACAGTTTCGCTGACGGACGTATGGAGGGCAAACCCATCATTGCCCGATCACCTCGCCCAGCAGGTAGTGTTCTGCTACTCGGCGATTTTTAACGTTGCGAGTCTGGGAACCCTCCTATCTAATCCAGGTCATATTCGACACGCGTACCTGAGAATCAGTGCATGGGACCGCGCGGGCAACATGATAACGAATGTGCTTAGCTCTCCCATCAAGCTGTTCTGCAATGCGAATCTGTAAATAGTAGACGTTCACGACCAGAACGCCTCTTAGGGTTGTGTTGCAAAAATTGGGTAGGAGCTACAACTTCCAGCATGCTTATGCATCCATTTTCGACTTTCTGAAATGTTATGAGTCCAAACTACCAAAAAGCTCATCTTTTAGCTCTCTAACTTTGAGCGTGAGGATAGCGCTTTACTGCAATTTTATGCGTCCAGTGAGGTGCAAAGAATTAGGAATAGTGACAGGGCAAGGTGGCAGAATCGTAGTAGAGAATCAAGTTGGGGAACCTGCACGCCTTTCACCCAGTCCCTAATGGTTCTTCTCGATACGTGCAGCTTACGAGCAAGAGCAGATACATTGCCTCCAAAAGTATTCATCAATTGCTTGGTTACAGCTTCGACAAATATTTCACATCGCGGAGACTTTGAAAGGGATGGTGCAGCAGCAAGCAGTTCACCTACTGTTTCTACTACCCATTTCTGCCACTTTCGTTCCTCCTCTGTCGGTACTCCACCGCTAATCTGTTCTAATTGCTCACCCAGCCAGCAACCGCAGTGGTCACAATAACCTGGCCTGGCTCGGGGCGCAAGCACAAAAAGATGCCGCTTACATTTCTGGTTCACGCACTGAGCGTTAAGGTAGCAGTTGTGACGTGTGCAAACAGTGACCACCTCTAGCATCCAAACGAGCGGTTCATATATCTGAGTGCCACTTTCATACCATTCTCTATAACAGAAAGAACACCAGGCTTTGTTGTGACGCAGTAGATATCGAGGAGATAGTACATCAGACCAGGTTAACATCGTCAAAGAGCGCAGATCAGTGCGTGCGGTCCGTTTCTCCAGGGCCTGCACCCAATCTCGTGTGGAGAGATTGGTACTATTTAATGTGGCAGAGTCCGCATCGCCAAATTCACCAGTGCAACCTTACAGACCGTCATGACCTGATCTTTGCGGTGTCCAACTCAAACATCTCCCGTTCCTTGGAGGCCAGGTCCTCTAGTGCCCGCAGCACCTCACGCTGTTCGCGAGAGTCTCGCTCCTGCTTGCGCCAATCCTGATCTTGCCTGGCCTCGACCTGGTAGATGCGTTGCCACAGCCCTTGCAATTCGACATCAATCGTGGCCTTGCGCTCCTTGATCTCTCTGCGCACGAGATGATCGGCCATTCCTTGTTTCTCCAAAGCAAACCTGGTCGCCCGATGGCACATACCTGGCCTCTGCCAGTAGCGACACCACGGTGCAGGTGTGGGATGCCGCTACAGGTAAAGCTGTTTTTACGTATCGTGGACATACGGCTCCAGTCAATGCCGTGGCCTGGTACGCCGATAGCAGGCATATTGCTTCTGGAGGCGATGATAAGCGAGTCCTGGTGTGGCAAGGCGTATGACCTTGCAGGAAGGAAGCTACGGATGGCTGATCGCTCGGACGGTCCAGATCGCGTAGGACAGCAGATTGGTCATTATCGCCTGCTCGCATTACTGAGTACCGGCAGAGATGCCAGTGTTTATCTGGCCGAGCACGTGCATCTTGCCACTCAGGTGGCCGTGAAGCTCTACCAGGCGCGTCTGCTGCATGGCGATCAAGAGTATTTTCTCCAAGAGTTACGTGCCGTTGCTCGCCTCGTACACCCACATATCATGAGGATACTGGAATTTGGTGTGGAAGGCGACATACCATTTCTGGTCATGCCTTATGCGCCGGGTGGCACGCTGCGCCGGCGCTATCCTGCCGGTTCAGCCCTTCCGTTGGATACGATAATCTCTTCTGTCAAGCAGCTTGCAGCAGCCCTCGACTACGCGCACAGTCAGGGGGTACTCCACCTCAATATTAAACCGGAGCATATGTGGCTAGGTCGCAACGACGAGATTCTATTAAGTGACTTTCGCATCACGCTCTTTTCACATAGTTCACACTCGGAGAGCATACAGGGAGTTGTGGAAACAGCATCCTATATGGCCCCCGAACAAATCCAGGGCTACGCATGTCCGGCCAGCGATCAATATGCCCTGGGCATCGTGGTGTACGAATGGCTCTGCGGTTCTCGCCCTTTTTCCAGCACAAACTATGTGGAGATAGCCAGGCAACAGTTATATACTCCGCCTCCCACGTTGAGTGGAAGTGTCAGGGAATTCTCACCCGCCGTAGAACAAGTAGTCATGAGAGCCCTTGCCAAGGATGCAGCCCAGCGTTTCCTCACAACACAGGCATTTGCCGGTGCGCTGGAGCAGAGTTTCCTGAACCGTGGGGGCGGTATCGGGGTTACTCCTGCGGCATCAGACTTTTTTGAACGTTCTCCATCGGCCTTGTCTGAATCTGGCGAGAGGAACCGGAGCCAGCAGGCGTCCCGTCTTCTTTCGCGGCGCAGTGTGATCCTGGGTACCGCGGGACTGGTGGGAGCGGCAGCGGTAGTTGGCGGCATTACCTGGTTCCTGCGTCCTTCACCTTCTACGCAATCGCGCCTACCCACCAGGCCGGTCCCTCCTGGCACGACACTGCATACCTATCGTGGCCATGTTGATAGTGTGTATGCCGTAGCCTGGTCGCCCGATGGCAAACATATCGCTTCGGGTAGCATGGTTTTCACGGGTGCAAAGCATACTGCTCTGGTCTGGGATGCGAAAAGCGGGCGTACCATCCTGAATTACCTTGGGCATAACCATGCAGCTTATAGTGGAGTGAGTGCCCTCGCCTGGTC
>WNEZ01000941.1_pt1 | contig 23882 bp, 15 predicted proteins | sample 5400521 | NCBI WGS metagenome assembly WNEZ01 (sample SAMN13153339, study PRJNA577476) | soil metagenome | isolation source: 120 cm saprolite under Douglas fir tree site 2 hole 1 replicate 1 | place: USA:California | collected 2015-04-18
CTGCAGAAGGTCACAGCCGGCTGGAATATCCCGTTGGCCACCCGTTGTATCAGAGTGGAGGATGGATCAGCCACATTCGCTTCTCTCCACAAGGCGACAGGATCGCGTTCATGGACCACCCCGCTCTCTGGGACGACCGCGGATCTGTGTGCGTGGTCGATCTGGCTGGCCACGTCACGGTTCTCTCCAAAGAATGGGAGTCGGAAGATGGTCTGGGATGGAGCCCCAACGGGAAAGAGATCTGGTTCACCGCGGTCGAGCGAGGCACTAACCGTGACTTGATGGCTGTGGACTTGTCCGGTCGAATCCGCCTTCTGCTCAACCTACCTTCGGCTCTCACGTTGCAGGATGTGTCTCCCGACGGTCGCTTGTTAATCAGTCTAAACACAGAACGCATCGCGATGTCCTCCGCTACCCGCAACAAATCGGCGGAGGTAGATCTTTCCTGGCATGACTGGAATCTCGCCAAAGACATTTCTCGCGATGGACAGTGGGTCCTGTTTGAAGATGCCAGCGAGGCGGCCGGAACTTATTATTCCGTAGCAATTCGGAAGCTGGATGGTACGCCGCCCATCCGTCTCGGCGATGGCAGTGCCGGGGGCTTGTCCCCGGATGGGAAGTGGGCCATTTCCATCTTCACGGGGAACCCGGAGCGCCTAGAGTTGCTGCCGCTTGGCGCAGGCCAGCCTCGCCCAGTGTCCGTCAATGGACTCGAGCATATCAAGAACGGTGCTGCCCGATTTCTGTCGGACGGGTCCCACATCAGCATCAATGGCAACGAGGCCGGACACGCCGAGCGCTGCTACATCATCGATCTCGAGGGTGGCAAACCCCGACCCGTAACTCCCGAAGGAATCGCGGGCATGGCGGTATCACCAGACGGACGATATGTGCTGGCAGCTAGCGGACCGTCAAGAGTTGCCGTGTACCCAACGGATGGCTCTTCCCCGCGTCCCATTCCCGGTTTGGATTCGGACTTCGTACCGGTGCAGTGGTCGCAGGACAGCTCTGCTGTGTACGGCTATCGAGCCAGCGAAATTCCCGCCAAGGTTTACAAGGTTGAGGTTGCAACGGGTAAGAAGACTGTCATCCAGCAACTTCTTATGCACGAGCCCGCCGGGGTGGTCAAGGTTGCCCCAGTTGTTGTAGACCGCGACGGCTCGCGCTTCGCCTACAGTTACTATCAGGTATTGTCAGTTCTTTATGTATTCTCTGGCGTGCGATAGACGAAGAGCAGCAATTTACTGTTAATTCAACGGTCCGGAAAAATCCAGCGGAACGTAGTGGAAAAAGATTGAGGTTGAAGTCTGACCTTGTGGCAGAGGATCGCGGTAGTGTGGCACGCGGGTTCCACGGTACACGAGTCCGTCGCCCAGTGCCTGGTACACAGTTACCGAACCACGCGGAGTATCCAAGCGAATCGGCCACGAAGTCTGATGAGCCGGTTCCGGCGAGAAGTCCAGGCATAAAGTCACACTGAACTCGCACTGCTCGCGGTCGGTGTGCTTCTTCAGTTCAGCTCCACCCAGGTAAGAGGCCAGATAAACGTAGGAAGGCTTCACCGGTTCTCCCACAACCTCGCTCACTGCAGTTGCAATCTGACTATGGAAGAAGCGCGTTACGCTTTCGTTGTGGGCTACATAGCGACGGGCGCTCTGGTTATCACCCAGATAGACTCGCCCGGTGCGAATCATGTGTCGGTAGTAGCGTCGCAAAGCGGCTACGTGGAAGGGATGGAGCAGGTTGCGAAGCGGCGCGTAGCCCCGCTGGTGGAACATTTCTGCGCTTCTGGCAATTTGTGCCCTCCATCGCTCCTTCCTCTGCTCGGATTCTCTTAGAGAAGTGAGGATACCTGCCGTGGTGACCAGGCGGGAATCCACATCCGACAGACGGGCTAACTTCGAACAAGCCGCCGTACGCTCATCTACAACTTCTGTCAGTTTGGAACCCAGCCAAAATGGACCGAACGCGCCTGTCTCAGGTTGGCGCACCCACGCAATCGTTCCCTGAAGCGCGAAATCTTTCAGCAGCTCCGTGGACGCAACCAGTTCCGCTGGCACCTCGCCGTCACGCAATATCTGGCAAAGCGGGTTAAGAGAAAGTTCCTCTCTGCGCTGGTTACCGTAGCGTAGAGAGGAGAGCATCTGCTGTGGAATCAGATGTAGGGGCAACTCGTCGAGCAAGCAGTAGAAACGGTCTGAGGGGTACGCCGAAACACACGTCTGCCTCGACGTGCCCCCCATGAGGCTCGCGACCCATGCAAGCCACTCCGAGTCTCTTATCTGCGAAGCCATCCGTTCAGTGTGAAGCGGCTGTCGGCGAAGGCTTGTGAGGAGCATTTCACCGGGGTAATTTCGTGCAGCAGCACGCACGGGAAAAATACGATCTGGTTCTGCTGCGGCACGATGGTTTGATAACTGCCCGTGCTGACATAGTGTTCTCCTTGCAGACGCGAGTCGTGGATGCGCAATTCTCCCCCATCGAATTGCTTTGGTTCGCGATGGAAGAAGTAAACAAACGTTAGATGGCGCGTCGCTACGTCGTCGTGCCCATTGTCGGGGTGCTCGCGGAAGAAGTCACCGTCGTTGCTGGCCGTGATCTGGGACTCCACAGAGACAATCGGGAATTCCTCCATGCCCAATCTTGCCAGCACGAGCGGCAGAACGCTCTTGATCCGCTCGACGATCACGTCTTCGTATTTTCCGATATCCATCAGCACGCGCGAACGCCGGTGCTCATAATCGATTACTCCGGCGTTCGCTGCGGGGGAGATTACTTCGCTGGCCTGAAACTCGGATTCGTGCTGCAGAGAGTAAGTGATCAGGTCTTCCAGTTCCTGCGGGGCCAGAAACTCATCAAGCACGACACACTGCGCCGTCAGAGTCTCGGGCTTTTCCAGGATGCCGACATTCGGCGGCAACCCTGAATCGCTGAGCTGTCCCTGCATTTTCACTTCAAGCGGACGGAACCCGTGCCCCGGAGGCTGCGGCCCGGGCGGAACCAATGGTGTACCCGGAGGCTGTGGACCCGGCGGAACTAGTGGTGTCTTGCCTGGAGGCTGCGGACCCGGCGGGACAAGGGGTGCAGTGCCCGGAGGCTGCGGCCCGGGCGATGGTGGTAAGGGCATGGCATAAATCGTCCGCCCCTGTAATCCGCTCTCGCTGACACTGGGCGCGAGGATTCGATCTACTATGCTGCGCCCAAGAACGGCAAATGCTCGTTGCGCCACGGTTTCACCCACGGCAGAGGCAATCACAGCATTGACCGCTGCGTGAGTTTCTGCACTATCGTGAGATGCTGCTTTCGCGTGTTGCAGGAGACTGGTGAGCAACGCCCGCTCTTGCGCGCTCAGAATCCGTTCATCCTGCATTAGAGTTTCGGAGAAGGAATCGAGAATCTGCTTCGGTGTCATTAAAGACACGCCTCCCTGCGTGTGCCTGCGAAGATTCAACTTCTGTTACGACAGGGGAAGCAGATAACGGGCACACTATATAGAAGCAAGGTGTGGATAACCAAGAGAATTCCAAACACGGCGAAAATAAGGTCAGCGCGAGGCCATGGCGCCGACCATCGACTGGAAGACTTTGAGACCGTCGACGCACCCCAGTTCCGGCTCTGCGGAACGCTCAGGGTGCGGCATCATCCCGATAATATTGCCACCGGCACTGCAGATTCCGGCGATGTTGTCCAAAGAGCCATTAGGATTGGCCGCAGGCGAAATCTCTCCTGCGGGAGAGGAGTAGCGAAACACGATCTGGTTGTTTCGACGAAGATCGTCGAGTGTGGCTTGGTCGCAGAAGTAGTTACCTTCCATGTGGCCGACCGGAATGGTCAGGACTTCCCCCGGCTGGCACGCGTTGGTAAAAGCCGTATTCACGTTCTCCACTCGCACCTGGACCGGTTTGCAGACGTACTTAAGGCCCACGTTTCGCATCAAGGCGCCTGGTAGAAGCCCCGATTCGCAGAGAATCTGGAAGCCATTGCAGATGCCAAGCACAAGCCCCCCTTCCGCCGCGAACTTTCGCACCGACTCCATCACGGGAGAGAACTTCGCGATCGCGCCGGTCCGGAGATAGTCGCCATAGGCAAAGCCTCCGGGCACGATGATGGCGTCGCAATTCTGCAAATCATGCGATTCATGCCAGAGAAAGGTCACTGGCTGTTTGGCAACCTGTTGTACGGTCCAGTGGGCATCATGATCGCAGTTGGAGCCGGGGAAAATGATGACACCGAATTTCATGAGAGCCTCAGTTGTTATGGGATTAATTTCAGTCTAGCACGATGGTCTGGCGGATCGGAGCAGTTGCCTGGGAGTTCTCAGTTGCAAAGTCGATACATGACCGCGAGGTTGGGGACAGAATTCGGGAGCCCCGAAGGGCATAGGGTGGAAGAGTAGTGGGCGCGCGTTGACGAAATGGAGGCGCAACGGAGCGCGCGCCCAATCTTACCTAGCTAAAGATCTACAAAAGGCCCGAGGACCGAAGACGTGTGACCGGGTCGGCTACCGGCACTGGCTGCCGCTTGAATATCCAGCGGGCCACCGCAAACCCAATTGCCGCATAGCACAGATGCATGATCCGCATAACACCCCCAATGGATAGGTCCGCACCTTTAGGGGAGGAACAGTCACAATGTCTATGGGCACGATAGCAATGGGGCAGAACGCAGACAAGGCACATCGGTGCCATAGAAATGGCACGGAAGTAATAGGAGTAATCGGCAGTAGTCACCACGAAGACTTCAGACTGACTACCCCCGTCCGGACACAACCCCAGCAAAATGTCCGCGGAACAGAATTTACGATGTAGGTGTTACAAAACTAGTGCGCCTCCACGCTTTTCGGCTCTGCCGCGCGACCGGGAGGTGGCACTACCACCGTGGACAGGCTGCCTTCCGCCGTGAGCTTTTGGAACGAGGCAAGATCGCCGTGCTGCAGCTCGGTCCAACGTCCCAGCAACTCAGCAGTCTGCCGCTTCAACTTGTCGAATTCAACCTGTTCCGCCTCGGTCGGAGCCGAGTCGGCGGTCCCGACGTCCATAGCAAGGTACGCGAGCTTTGTGTCCAGCTGCGGCGGATATGCCAGGGAATCCTCGTTGGCCGAAATTGAAAGGTTGATGAGTTGATCGCGTAGCGTGACCAACTTCCTTTCGAGATCATCTGCCGAAGTCGAGATCGTCTTGGCACTCACGCTTTCAGGCAAACGTCGCTTGAGACCTGCCAACTGCAAACGTACATCCTGAATCTGGTTAACCGCATCGTAGACATGATTAAGTTCTTCACGAATCTGCAGCTGGAGGCTCAATTGTTGGTCGAGATCCGCCTGGCTGATGTTTACCCGCGGATCTAGTTTCACTTCCAATGCCATGGTTTGAGTCTGCGTCCCCACCGTGAGGCGGACCTGATAGCGCCCGGGCGTAGCTACTGGCCCGCGCGCTCCGCCGCCGTACTCCCAAAGGTAGTAACCCGGGACGCGATGCGCCTCCTGATAGCGCAAATCCCACACAAACCGGTTCAGACCAGCTTCCGGTTTGAGCTCCTTTTCCGGTTTCTTGTCATCGGGATCAAGAGGCTCTTCGGGCACCTTAAGCTCAGCACTCGAGTACTTCCGAATGACGCTGCCGGAAGCATCAAGAATTTCAAGTTTCGTTTCTGTCTCAGGTTTCGGCGCATCTTTAAGGAGGAAATAGATCATGGCGCCCACAGGAGGATTTTGTCCGGTCCGCTTCGAGGGCTGCCTTTCGGCGCTTGCGCCAGCCTGGATGCGGTAGGCGGGTCCCGGCGTGTAAAGAAAGACATCTTTCTGTACCACGTCGTCGCTGAACTGGCGTAGAGGGCTCAGGTCGTCGAGGATCCAGAACGCCCGTCCGTGGGTGGCGAGCACGAGATCGTTCTCTTTGACGACCAGGTCGTGCACGGGCGTGGTCGGCAGATTCAACTTCAAAGCGCGCCAGTTGGCTCCGTTGTTGAACGAAACGTAGACGCCCTGTTCGGTACCTGCATAGAGCAATCCACGCTTCTTGGGATCTTCGCGAACGCTGCGAACGAACGTCGTGTCGGGAATTCCGGTGGTGATCTTCGTCCACGTCTTGCCGTAGTCCTTGGTCTTGTAGATGTACGGGCGTAGATCGTCGCTCTGATGCCGATCGGCGGCAACGTAAGCAGTGCCCGCGTCGTGCGGAGAAGCCTCGACCAGACTGATGCGGCACCATTCGGGCAGATCCTTGGGAGTGATGTTGGTCCAGGTCTTACCCTCATCACGTGTGATTTGGACCAGGCCGTCGTCCGTGCCCACCCACAGCAATCCCTTGGTGATCGGGGATTCGGCTAGCGCAAATATCGTGTCGTAATACTCGGTGCCGGAGTCGTCAAGCGTGATGTCGCCGCCCGATACTTTCTGCTTGCTCTTGTCGTTACGCGTGAGATCTGGACTGATGGCTTGCCAGTGCACGCCGCCGTCGGTGGTCTTAAACAATCGTTCCGCCGCGTGGTAAAGCACGTTGGGATCGTGCGGAGAAATCATGAGGGGCGCGGTCCATTGAAAACGATGCTCCAGGTTGGCTGCGCCGTGAGCATCAGACAGTTCCGGCTGAACGGTGATGGCCTTCACCTGGCCCGTGTGCCTATCAAAACGCGTGATGTTTCCCTGATACTCGGCACCGTAGACAATGTAGGGATCCCGAGGGTCCGGAGCGATGTATCCCGCTTCGCCTCCGCCCACGTCATACCAATCGCTGCGGTCGATCGAACCATCATCACTGCGGCTGGTAATGGCCACGGTCCCGCTGTCCTGCTGGGAGCCGTACACGCGATAAGGCGTCGCGTTGTCGGTGATCACATGGTAGAACTGCGCGGTTGGCTGATTGTCTTGGCGGGTCCAGTTTCTGCCGCCGTCGAGGGTCACAGTGACGCCACCGTCGTTCGAGGCAATCATGCGGCGCGCATCCACCGGATCGATCCAGAGACCGTGGTTGTCTCCGTGGGGAACCTTGACCTTATTGAAGAGATGGCCGCCGTCGGTGGACTTGTAGGCGTCCACGTTCATGATGTAGACGACGTTTTCATCCTTCGGGTCGGCGATGATGTGCATATAATACCAGGGCCGCTGCCACAGGCTGTGGCTGGGATTGACCTGCTGCCACGACTCGCCACCGTCGTCCGAGCGATATAACCCACCGTCGGGATTGCGCGCTTCAATGAGCGCGTAGACACGCTCGGAGTTCGCGGCCACGGCCACGCCAATCTTCCCGTACGGCCCTTTAGGCAGGCCGTGCTCTTCCAGGCGTTTCCAGGTAGAACCTCCGTCGTTCGAACGATAGAGTCCGCTCCCCGGTCCACCGCTCGACATGCCCCATGAAGTCCGCCGTGCCTGCCATAGCGCACCAAACAGAATGTTCGGGTTGTTCGGATCGAAGGCGACGTCGATGCCGCCGGTATTCTCATCTTTGGAGAGAACTTTCTCCCATGTTTTCCCTCCGTCAGTCGTGCGGAAGATGCCACGCTCCTGATTGGGCCCGAAGGGATGGCCGAGTGCGGCCACGAAAACGATGTCCGGGTTCGTGGGATGGATGATAACTCTGCCGACGGCACGAGAATCGTGCAGGCCCATGTTCTTCCAGGTCTTGCCGCCATCCAGCGATTTGTAAATGCCGTCGCCGTGGGAAATGTTGCCGCGAATGCAGGCTTCGCCAGTGCCTACGTAGATCACGTTGGGATTGGAACGCGCCAACGCGATGCTGCCGATTGACGAGGTGCCTTCCTTGTCGAACACCGAAGACCAGGTCATTGCTCCGTCCGTCGACTTCCAGACGCCTCCGCCAGTGCCGCCGAAATAGTACGTAGTCGAGTCACCCGGCACGCCGGCAGCGGTTAACGAGCGGCCGCCACGGAAGGGGCCGACCAAGCGATACTTCATTCCTTTAAACGGTTTCTCCTCGGGCTTGGTGGACTCAGCCGGGATTGAAGCATTCTGGTCCGCGGTCGTCGAAGGAGTCGCGGGATTCGATTCCGTGGGCTTGACCGCCTTTGATTGGCGCTCGGGCTTGGTTTGAGCAACACCTGCGCCAGCAAGCAACAGTGAAACCGTCAATGCAAGACAGATGGATCGAACGGTCAGAAATATGGGGAATCCTTTAGACGTGTGGGGGCCGACCATGTTCAGTGTTCTCCGGGGAAAAATTGGGCAAGTGGTAATGGTACTGCCGCTGACGGTCTGCCGCAACGAGCCGAGGGCAATCAACGCTAACTCTTGCGTTCCTTCTCCGCGATCCGTGCCTTCACCATCTTTTTTACCAGAGCGGCCGGCAAAGGCTTATCCAGGGGAAAATGGACCGTCCCTTTCGATGTGTGAAAGTCCTTGAGTTCGTGCTTGAACTCCTTAATCACGGCATAACTCATAGGGAACAGGCTGCAGTGCTTCGAAAATGCCGCGAACGCCACCAGCCCTCCTTTGTACTTGAACGTCGGAATCCGGTAGCTGATGGCCTCTGTGGCCTCCGGTGGCACTGCAGATCGAATCGTCGCCCGAATCTTGTTCAGTGTGCTCCGGGCGGGTTCGGGAACGTCTGCGAGGTATTCGTCTATGGTGTTGGGAACGGCGTTGCTTTTGGCGGCTGCTTTCTTCATACGGGTAACCCTCCGACGTAGACTCAAACTGATCAGGCATCACTCTTTCAACAGCAGTTTCCTAGCCGCTTCCAGTTCCTTCCGCTTCTCGGCATCGATTTTCGGGTAGGAAAGCTTCATTTCCTCAAGCGTATGGACAATCACTTCCGAGAGCACGAGCCGTGTAAACCATTTGTTGTCCGCAGGCACAACGTACCAGGGCGCGTCTTCCGTGGCGGTGTTACGAATCATGTCTTCGTAGGCATTCTGGTAGTCGTCCCAACATTTCCTCTCCTCTACGTCCCCGGCCGAGAACTTCCAGTTTTTCTCCGGCTCTTCCAACCGCGCAAGAAAGCGCTTCTTCTGCTCCTTCTTGGAGAGGTGGAGGAAGAATTTACGAATCACAGTGCCACTCCGCACCATGTGCTTCTCAAAACAACGGATGTCCTCGAAGCGTTCGTCCCAGATATTTTTCGTTACCAGGGGGTCTGGAATTTTTTCGTTCTTCAACAACTCCGGATGCACCCGGACAACGAGCACTTCTTCGTAGTACGAGCGATTGAAGATGCCGATGTGCCCGCGCTCCGGCAGACAGAAGGTTGTGCGCCAAAGGAAATCGTGCTGCAACTCTCGCGGCGACGGCTGCTTGAACGAGTACACCTGACAGCCCTGCGGATTGACGCCGGACATAACGTGCTTGATGGCTCCATCCTTTCCAGCAGCGTCCATAGCCTGGAAAATCAGGAGCAGGGACCAGAGATCCTGCGCGTAGAGCTTGTCCTGCAATTCCGCGGTGCGCGCCTTGTGTTCGAGCAGGACTTCTTCCGCATGTTCCTTGGAGTGCCAACCCGCAGTATCCGCCGGGTCAAAATCCTTGAGGCGGAAATGCTTTCCGCGGTCAACACGGTACGCTTTAGCCAGCTTGGGAACTTTCATTCAGGACGCTCCCCGCTTGAGAGTCTACATCGGCAACGCGTTTTAGATTCGGACCACAGACTCTATCGTGCACGATTGCAATTTACAATCATTCGGCATTTTGCCTTCACCTTCATTATTCGCGAGGGTCGCTTGTTTGAATCTGACTTTCTGACAGGTACTCCAGAGAGCAAGAAAGCATATCGCCAGTTCCTGGCGCGGGCAATTGAGACCATCTGCTCTTGCCTGCCCGAGCAGCCCTATCTCGGGAAGAGTGCGGCCGAACTGGCAGCACTTGTCGATTCCGAAATCCTTCCGAAGGATGGCTCGTTCGAGGAGATCTTCCGCAGGCTGAGGGCAATCGTGTCGAATTCCGTCGTGGTCACCCACCCGCAGACGGCCGCTCACTTGCAGTGTCCACCTCTACTGTGTGCCCTCGCTGCAGAAGTCGTGATCAGCGCGCTGAACCAGTCCATGGATTCGTTCGATCAGGCGCCCATCGCAACTGTGCTGGAGCAGAAGTTGATTCGCTGGCTGTGTGCGGAAGTTGGGATGGCACGTACCTCGGGTGGAACGTTCACCACAGGTGGAACTCAGTCCAACTACATGGGTCTTCTCCTGGCGCGTGACGCTTTTCTTCAGTCGCAGTGGAATTGGTCTGCCCAGAAATCAGGTTTGCACCCTGACGCTCGTCGCCTGCGAATCCTCTGTTCGGAGGTCGCGCATTTCACCGTCGAGAAATCCGCCTCGCAGCTGGGCTTAGGAACAGACTCTGTTCTACGAGTTGCCGTCGATGATCAGTTTCGCATGAAGCCGTCAGCACTCGAAGCTTCGTTGCAGGAGTTGCGGGTGGCAGGATTACTACCGCTGGCGGTGGTGGCGACGGCAGGCACCACCGACTTCGGCTCAATCGATCCCCTATCTGAGATAGCCTTGCTAGCCCGCGAGGCCGGAGTGTGGCTTCATGTCGACGCAGCGTATGGAGGGGCGTTACTGTTTTCTCAACGCCATCGCGACAAACTGCGCCGCATCGACGGTGCCGACTCTCTCAGCATCGACTTTCACAAGCTCTTCTGGCAGCCCATCCCCTGCAGTGTCTTCTTGCTTCGCGACCAGCGCCATTTCGACTCGATGAAACTGCACGCGGATTACCTGAACCCGGAGTCCCATGAAGAAAGCTGTATCCCCGATCTGGTCACCAGTTCCCTGCTCACCAGCCGCCGCTTTGATGCCCTGAAATTGTGGATTTCGTTTCAAATGCTTGGGCGGGACAAGCTCGCTGCGATGATCAACCGGACAATAAACGTGGCCGCGTGCGCGGCGAAGGCAATCCGGAACACCCCCCGCCTTCAGTTACTTCATGAACCGGAATTGAGCACCGCCGTCTTCCGCTACAAACCCTCACGTGCTGATCTTGATGTCGACGGTCTGAATGCTACGCTGCGGCAGCGTCTGTTTGATAGCGGCGTCGCCGTCATCGGACATACCCGAGTCCAGGGACGACAGTGCCTGAAATTCACTTGTATGAATCCGACACTGTCAGACGGTCAGATGGAAGACCTGGTGCGGACCGTTGCACGTCAAGGCGAACGACTAGAAGAGGAAGGCTAGCGTCCCTAGATCATGGTCTTACGCGTTGACGGGATGGTCGCTGACGAACGGTAGTTTTGCCTGCTGCCAGGCATCGAACCCGCCCACAACGTTCGTGACATTGTGGAAGCCGGCGCGCTGCAGCAAGCTGCAAGCGATCATGCTGCGATAACCACCCTTGCAGTGGACCGCGAGGGGCGCATCCCGGTCAATCTCCGGAGGCGAGATCTTGAAGTTGTCGAGCGGCCACCACACTGCAGATTCAATGTGTCCTGCCTCCCACTCGGGCTCGCGGCGGACATCCAGCACCTGCAGGTACCGCGTCCCGATCTGCTCACTTAGCTCGGTCGCTGTAACTTGGCGAACTGTACTCAGCGGAAGTCCGGCCTCTTTCCAGGCCGCAACGCCTCCACGAAGATGTCCGTCCAATTCCTCAATGCCAACGCGGGCCAACCGAATGCGCGCTTCCGACAAATCCTGCCCTGATCCGGCAATGAGTACCGGATGTGCCCTCAGGCCAACGACCGTACCGGCCCAGGTTGCGAACTGACCGGAAAGCGCAATGTTGACTGACCCGGGAACGTGTCCCGCAGCAAACTCCTCGCCGGGACGAACGTCGAGCGCAATTTCGCCGTTCTCCAGCATGGTCTTCAGTTCGGCAGTCTCGATCGCGCGTAGTGGCGCAAGGTCAGACAGGGCAGTAGCTCCCGTGCGGTTAATTTCGGCGTCCTGCAGGAAATATTCGGGACGCGCCGGCAGATGGCTCGTCAGCTGCGCCACAAATTCTTCCTTGCTCTTGAACTGCAGAGCGTAGTTGGTCATTCGTTCGGTGCCAATCGTCGAAGAGCGCTCAGCCCGCATGTTCCGGCCGCACAGTGAACCCGCTCCGTGAGCCGGATAAACCAGGACATCGTCCGCAAGCTTGAGCAGCTTATCGTGCAAACTGTCGTAGAGCATCCCAGCAAGCTGCGGAGGCGTGTATTTCTTGGACAAGTCGGGACGTCCTACGTCCCCCAGAAAAAGTGTATCCCCGGTCAAGACTGTCCAGGGCAGTGCCGACTTTTCGTGATCCGTAATCACCAGGCAGATGCTCTCCGGCGTATGGCCCGGGGTCTCGAGCACTCGCAATGATAGCTTGCCCACCTTCAATTCAAAACCGTCGCGTACTGGAACGTGAGGAAACGTGGCCCCCGCCTCGGCGCCGATATAGATTTTTGCACCAGTGCGCGCTGCCAGCTCCTGGTGCCCGGAGACGAAGTCCGCATGCAGATGCGTTTCAAAGACATGACGGATCGTGGCCCCATGTTCCTCTGCCGCCTTCAGATACATTTCAACATCGCGCTGGGGATCCACCACGACCGCCTCGCCTTCTGAAGCCAGCATGTACGATGCGTGCGCCAGACAGCCCAGGTAAAACTGCTCGAAATACATGACCATTCCTCGCCAGCAAGGAATGCTAGAACAAGTTTTCAGCTTTTGCTATGCCCTAACGGTGCTACAGGACGAGAGTGAGGTGGGCAATCAGGCAGGCAGCGGCGCAATAAATTCCAAGCCGAAACAGAACCCAGTCTTCGAGCGAACAATAGCCGTCATCCGCGAGTGGGTGGGCATGTCGAACTCGATTTCCAGCAGGTCTCCGGGATTGAGCAGAATTCCAGCGTAGAGAACCATTCCTCCCTCGCTGATTTCCGTTCCGCGACCTTCCACTACGGTTGTGGAGAAGCCTTTCGCGGTGACGACGCGGACGGGTATATCGACGGGAAGCCGAGGCCAGCGGCGCGTGTTCGGGGAGGCTGACATTTCCCCGATCATCCACCTCTACCCACTGTTGGTTCAAATTACGAAGGTGTAATGATCTACCGACAGCAGTACAAAACGCCTCAAACGATAGCAGTGATGGGCCTTCCCGCACCAACCTCGGAAACGGCCCCAAATCCGGCAAGCACAGTTCCGATTGGTTTGTTAATGTGGATGGGCCAATCCGCAACCCGACCCATTCATGAGATACGGATTCATCATTGATAACCGCAAGTGCATCGGCTGCCACGCCTGCACCGTAGCGTGCAAGACGGAAAACCACGTGCCGCTAACCGTCAATCGCACCTGGGTGAAGTACGTAGAAAAGGGCGCGTTTCCCAACACGCGGCGCGTTTTTCAGGTAACCCGCTGCAACCACTGCGAGAATCCTCCCTGCGTAACAATCTGTCCGGTCACCGCGATGTACCAGCGCAAGGACGGCATTGTCGACTTCAGCTCCGACCGATGTATCGGCTGCAAAGCCTGCATGCAGGCATGCCCGTATGACTCGATTTATATTGACCCGGACAGTGGCACAGCCGCCAAGTGCCATTTCTGTGCGCATCGGACTGAAGTTGGGTTGGAGCCTTCGTGCGTTGTGGTCTGCCCCGAACACGCCATCATCGCCGGAGATTTAGACGAATGTGACGGAGAGATTGCGCAACTTTTGGCGCGTGAGACTGTACGCGTGCGCAAGCCAGAACAAGGCACCAGACCAAAGCTTTACTACATCGACGCCGACGAGAGCGCAATCGTCCCTACCGCAGCCCGGCATGAATCCATGTACATGTGGTCGCAACGGAACGAGACCGTCCACGGCGGCGGCGCGATGTATCCCATCGACAGTCCGCTGCTGCAGAAGAGCGCCCTGGCGGCGTATGACGTTTCTCACGCGCGTCCCTGGGGATGGCAAGTGCCGGCTTACTGCTGGACGAAGTCGATCGGCTCGGGCGTGCTGGCGATACCTGCGATCGCCATGGCACTGGGCAGAATGTCTGGAGACCGTGTTCGAGACATTGCGCTGTCCACGATTGCGCTGCTCTTCACCGCACTCACGACGGTCCTGCTGGTGTGGGATCTGGACCACAAGGAACGTTTCTTGCGAGTCGTATTCACGCCGCAAAGCAAGTCGTGGCTGGCACGCGGCGCTTTCATCCTGATTGCCTATAGCGCCCTGTGCGGAGCCTTCTGGCTGGGCGCGGTCACGGGATTTTCCGCGATAGCCGCAGTCCTGCTCTGGCCCACCGTGTTGGTTGGCTTTCTTGCCGCGATGTATACCGCATTCCTCTTCGGACAATGCGAGGGACGCGACCTGTGGCAGACTCCGCTCCTGCCGGTTCATCTGATCGTCCAAGCATTGCTGTGTGGAGCGGCGGTCCTGGCGCTGCTCCCCGGAAGGCTGGGCGGGGGCAGTCTCGTAATAACTTCGACGTCGGCGTTCGTGCTGGTCATCTGCCAGAGCCTGCACCTGCTGATGGTGCTCGGCGAAGTCACAATGCCCCACACAACCGACAACGCAAGCTGTGCCGCCCGACTCATGACGCATGGGCCGTTTCGTGGCGCGTTCTGGGCAGGCGCGGTTGGCATTGGCGGGATACTCCCGGTGCTCCTTCTGTTGATGAGCTTGTCGAATCGGTTAGTCGTGGGACTCGCCGGTGTCCTCGCATTAGCAGGTCTTCTGATCTTCGAATGGTGCTTCGTAATGGCGGGACAGAGCGTGCCCAACAGTTAGGAATACGTATGGAGATTTTGCAATGACGGACTTCAAGCGAGACGGCAGCCACCTGTCGTTTTGTCCGCCGGTCGAGAAGTGGGATGACTGGGTTGAATACGACCCCCAGGCTTGGCCCCGCCGTGTCGAGAGGCACTATCAGCTTGTTCCCACAATCTGCTTCAACTGCGAATCGGCGTGCGGGCTCTTGGCCTATGTCGACAAGGAAACCGGAGAGGTTGCGAAATTCGAGGGCAACCCCAAACATCCCGCGAGTCGCGGGCGTCTTTGTGCCAAGGGACCGGCGACCATCAATCAGATTCACGATCCCGACCGCGTTCTCTACCCTATGAAGCGCACCGGACCGCGCGGTGGCGGCAAGTGGGCGCGCGTCTCGTGGGACGAGGTGCTCGAAACCTTCGGAAGCCGGATTCGAAAGGCGTTTCAGGAAGGCCGCGGCGAAGAAGTCATGTATCACGTCGGCCGGCCCGGTCACGACTTCATCATGGAACGCACACTGCAGGCGTGGGGCATCGACGGCCACAACTCTCACACTAACGTCTGCTCATCCTCTGCGCGTCTCGGATATTTGCTCTGGCACTACGCCGACCGGCCGTCGCCGGACCACGCCAACGCTCGGTTCATCTTGTTACTTTCCGCCCACCTGGAATCGGGACACTATTTCAATCCGCACGCGCAGCGCATCATCGACGGAAAAATGGCGGGCGCGAAACTTGCTGTCATGGATCCTCGACTGTCCAACACCGCCAGCATGGCCGACTACTGGTTGCCGACCTATCCCGGTAGCGAGGCAGCGGTGCTCCTGGCCATGGCTAAGGTGATTCTCGATGAGAACCGCTTCGATGCCGCCTTCGTCAAGACTTGGACGAACTGGGAAGAACTCGAAGTCGATGGATTCCGCGCCAAAGGTCAGCCGTTCGAAGCTGTCATCGAGGCCTTGAAGAAGCACTACGCCCGCTTCACTCCCCAATTCGCTGAAAAGGAAAGCGGGGTCAAATCCGAAACCGTGGTCAAGCTCGCGCGCGAGATCGCCAGCGCCGGAAGTCGCTTCGCCTCGCACCTGTGGCGCGGCGCGGCCTCCGGCAATCTGGGCGGGTGGCAACCCGCGCGCGCCCTATTGCTGTTGCACGTGCTCACTGGGTCGGTGGGGACCGAGGGCGGACACAACCTCAATTCATGGAACAAGTTTGTTCCCCGCCCGTTCAAGGTGCCTCCACCGCAGAAACACTGGAACGAACTGCTGTATCCGCCCGAGTGGCCCCTCTGCACCCACGAAATGTCATTTCTCCTGCCGCATTTTCTGAAAGAAGGCCGCGGCCGCCTGGAAGCTTACTTCACGCGAGTCTTCAACCCAGTCTGGACCTATCCCGATGGCTTCTCATGGATCGAGATGCTGCGCGACGAACAGAAAATCGGCTTGCACGCCGCACTCACTCCCACCTGGAGCGAGACCGCATGGTTCGCCGACTACGTCCTCCCAATGGGCTTCAGCTCCGAGCGTCACGATCTGATGAGTCAGGAAACTCACGCCGGCAAGTGGATTGGATTTCGTCAGCCCGTTCTTCGCACTCTGCGCGAAAGAGCCGGAGAGAAATTCGAGTACACCTATCAGGCCAATCCCGGTGAAGTCTGGGAAGAAGACGAGTTCTGGATCAATCTTTCGTGGGCGATCGATCCCGATGGTTCGATGGGCATTCGCCAATGGTTCGAATCGCCATACCGGCCGGGGCAAAAGCTTACCGTCGACGAATACTACGGCTGGATCTTCGAAAATTCTGTTCCCGGGTTGCCCGAGGAGGCACAGAAAGAAAGTCTGACGCCGCTCGAATACATGCGCAAGTATGGGGCTTTCGAAGTGCCGGGCGATGTGTACAAACTCAACGAGAAGCCGCTAACGGCGGAGGATCTGGCGGGCTCCCAGGTCGATACGGGGGGCGTCATCACCAAAGAAAGCAAGCCCGTAGGAGTGATGATCGACGGCAAAGCGGTTGTCGGCTACAAGACCCCTTCACGCAAGCTGGAGCTCTTCTCAAAAACGATGGCAGACTGGAAGTGGCCGGAGTTCACTCTTCCCGAATACTATCGCAGCCACATTCATGGCTCGGCGCAATCCGCGTCCATCGGTAGTCCCGGCGAAGACTTCGATCCACAGTACACGCCTGTAGTCCAATGGCCGTCGGACGCCCGCGGCGACGTATACATGTTGCTTCCCATTTTTCGTTTGCCCAACCTGATCCACACTCGCTCCGGCAATGCGAAGTTCCTGTACGAAATCTCACACAAGAATCCGCTGTGGGTGAATCCAGTCGACGCCAAACAATTGGGCAGCATTCGCACGGGCGACCTGATCAAAGTACATACGGAAATCGGCTACTTCGTGCTGCACGCCTGGGTCACAGAGGGACTGACGCCCGGCGTGGTTGCCTGCTCGCACCATCTCGGCCGCTGGCGCATCAACGAAGACGAGCAGGTTGAGCGCATGTCGAGCGCATGGGTCGACCTGAAAGAAGTCGGTAAGGGCCAATGGAAGATGCGGCAAGTTTCAGGCGTGAAAGCCTACGATAGCGACGACCCGGACACGAAACGCATCTGGTGGAGCGATGCCGGCGTACATCAAGACATCACATTCCCCGTGCACCCCGACCCCATTAGCGGCATGCACTGCTGGCATCAAATGGTGCGCGTTGAAAGAGCGGCCCCCGAAGACCGCTACGGCGACATTTTTGTCGACACCAATCTTTCCCACGCCGTCTATCAACGATGGAAAGCCCTGGCCCGCCCCGGACCAGGCCCGGGCGGCCTGCGGCGTCCGTTGTGGATTCCACGCGTGGTGCGGCCTGTCGAAGCGGCTTATTACGTCAAGCAGACGTGAGCGTCGGTTGTCAGTGTTGATACAATGCTTCGCCATGTTTCGCCTCATCGCGCCAATGGTCCTCGCGATACTAACTCTGGGGTCCCCATTGCGGGGGCAGGACGTTTCGCTTCAATCCCTCGTCACGCCTTCTACCATCATTTCAAGAGACGGACACGTCGTCACGTTTGCCGTCCACGGCTTCATCGAATTCAAATCGCTCGCTGACCTATTTCCTTACATCAAGGCGCAGACCGACCGCTGGAAGCCCGAACAGATGAACGAGAGCCAAGGACGCGAACTCGAGCGTCAGTTGCTGCGTCGCGGAATCGAGAGCCGTATGGTTTCCATGATCGACGAGCGCCCGCTCGAGTTGCTGGTCACGCATACAGCCGAGGAACTGCAGCAAGCCCTGGCGCGGGTGAAGGAACCCGTTCCATCCGGGTATGCCGAGGATTTCTTGGCGGTACAGGAAAAATGGAAGCACGCAATTAACTGTTGGAGTGCTTCTCCCTCGATTCAGGGACGCGTTCTCTCCAATTGGTACCCGATCCAGGAGGGCATCCAACTCTACGGGGCCACTTACGACTCGACCGAACACTTCTGGCAAGCGGTGAAGTATCCCCCTGACGTCACTGTCGCCGAAGTGCTGGACCTCCTAGGCAGCATTGAGGCCAGAGACTGGAACTCCTGGATCGAGCGTCTGGATCGAGATCCCAAAACATATTTACCGAACGCTTACGCGGTGGAATTCCTGCGCCACAACCTGGCCCAGGACCGCCTTCGTTGGTTCAGTGCCGAACTAGCACGGAACGACCTGCGGTCCGCGGACCGCGCCCGTCACCTACAACAACGTGGGGACACGAAGTTCCGCTTCAGTGCCTATCAAGAAAAAGTCTGGTGGGGAGACTTGGCCGATGTGTTTCACCTGGTCTACACGTTCTCTGCATCAGACGATCCCATCCGAAGTGAATTGGCCCGACATCATTTTGACTCCATTTACCTCGGCGATCGTAAGATGGGTTTCACCAGCGAAGAATTCCGCGGTTTGATGCTCGAAGTCTGGAAGGTAAAATTTCTTCAGATGCCCCGTTTTCGGGAGGTGATTCGATCCATTCCGCTGCAGATTCGGCTGGAACATTTCCTGAATGACGGCGACTCACCAGACATCCCAATCCCAATCTACGTGGGGTATCTGAACCAGATCCGTGAACTCGCGCGGGCTCCGCTGGCAGCGGGCGAACGTCCGTAGTCTGAGCCTGACATCGCCGCCGGAATTATCCGTTAGCTCTCGCCACCAACAAGATCGCAAGGCCGTAGAAAACGAACATCAGGCCGAGGTAGAGCTTTGCTTTACTGCCCGCCCCAGCAAATTCCTTCCAAGCCAGCACTCCCCACAACGCCGCCACCATGGGCGCAGACTGGCCAATCGCATAGGAAATCGCCACACCCGTGAAGTTTGCCGCGACCAGGTTGAAGACCATTCCCGTGCCCCAGATCACGCCGCCCAGCAAGCCAAGCATGTGTCCCGAGGCCGGTCCCCGAAAGTAGCCACTGAAGCTTACCGGCTCCCCCACCAGCGGCTTCTTCATGAAGTAAATATTCCAGATGAAGCAGGAGAGCAGTGCGCCCAACGTGAGAAACACGGCAATGCTATAGGGCCCCAGCGTGTTGCCGGTAGTCATGGCGTGTGCGACAAACGGCGCCCAAAGTCCCATCAGAACTCCAGAAACAACGCACGTGACGATACTCTTCTTCGAAACAGCGCGACCTGCGCTAGCCAGGCTGCCGTATGCTTTGCCGTCCAGGATGACCGCGATCAGCGCGCAGACAACACCGGCCGCAAGCAATGCCCCATTTCCTTTGGGCTGCAGGATGTAGCTTGAAACCACGCCCACCACCAGCGCGATTCCAATCGAAACGGGGAAGGCAATCGCCAGCCCTGCCATGTCAATCGCAGCCACCAGCAGGAGGTTCGCGAGATTGAAAATCGCACCGCCCACCATCGTGGAAACGATATTCGAGGTGTCCGCGGAACGAACGTTATTCAAGAAGCTGTTTGCATTATTCCCCGTGCTGCCCATGGTGAAGGCGAGAACCAGGGAAATCAGGAAAATTCCAACTGCGTAGTCCCAATAGAACAACTCGAAGCGATAATTCTTGACGCCCTTGAAGGTATTAGCCCACGAACCCCAGCAGATGGCGCTCGTGATCATCATCAACAGCGCAATGTTCAAATTATGGGGTGTGAACATCGTTTCTCCTTAAATGGCCCAACCCGCGATCACTGTGAAGCGAGGCTCTCCGTCGAATAGCGGACTTCGTTGCAAACTACTTACCGCGAATTCTGGAAACAAAAAGCCGCAACAGCCGATCGGCATCGACATCGACGCAGACTTTCGCGTTCGGCGTAACTTTGTCGACGCCCTCAATCACATAGCGATCCCCGTGAAGCACGTTGCGCTCCACTCCCCCATGCCGGTTCCCAACCGTTTCCCCGCGTGTGAATTCGCCCCTGGTCTCAACATCCACGTGCATTTCCTGCACTTTGACCAGCGTAGGATCAACCGCGACTGCAACCGCCGACGGATCGTACATCGGCGATCCCGGAAAGCCGAACGATCCCGAGAGATTGACCATGAAGCTGGCGACCGAAACGATGAAGTCATTTACGGGCCCGTGAGTTTTCTTGAGCTCCTCAAGATATTTGGCCGTGAACAGAGCCTTATCCCCAACCTCAAGACCGACCATGGTCAACGGCCATCCTGCCTGGAAGACGATTTGCGCGGCCTCCGGGTCGTTGAAGATGTTGGCTTCTGCCGCGGCATTCACGTTGCCGCCGCTGATCGAACCTCCCATCAGGATTACTTCTTTCACCAGCGGAACGATGGACGGATCCTTCTCCACCGCGAGCGCAATATTCGTGAGCGGTCCGACCGGGACCAGCGTAATTTCATTTGGCGACGCGTGAACAAGTTGAATGATGAGGTCGGGCCCAAAGCGCGGATCAACTTTGCACTTGCTCGCAGGCAGTTCCACATTGCCCAGGCCGTTCTTACCATGCCAGAACTCCGCCGTGATCAACTTCTGGAACAGTGGCTGATGTGCACCCGCGGCTACCGGAATATCGCAGCGGTTAGCCAGCGAGACCATGCGCAATGCGTTTTCGAGGCCCATCTCCGCCGTGACATTGCCGGGCACAACGGTAATCGCGCGTACGTCCAGTTCAGGCGAGTTGAGCGCCAGCATCAAAGCAAGCGCGTCGTCAGTACCCGGATCGGTATCGAAGATAACTTTTTTGGACGCCCAAGCCGGCGCGGCCACCGCCACAGCCAGGAAGGTCGTAAATAGCGCTAAGCGAATGCTGAGCAAGCGACCGAGGCACAAAGCTTCAGCAGACTGGGGAGTTCTCATTGTTAGCAGGAAATATTCGGCGATGTAGCCTAGCGTCGAGCTTTATGAGTGTCAAGGTGAAACTGTGACGGTTGCCGAATGACGACGCCCACCCATCGCCGAAATTCGCGGCTAAGCAGCTTCCTGATTCCAAGTTCTGCCGTACAATCAATCGGCATAGCTTTGACTTTTTCAAGCGACCCGCGAATCGCGGTTACGGCGGAGTACATCCAAATGAAGATGGACATGGAGAAGCCCAGGCGATACGGCCTCGTTAATGCTGCGCTCGCTACCACCGACGATTTGCCTCGTAACTCCCAACATCCGCACGCGCTGCTGGGCGGACGTCCGCTCCTGTCAAATCGGGGCATCCCGCTCAATCTGGACTGGGTCAGGCAAGTCCGCGTCAACACCAGCGCCGTGGATCGCCGCGCCCAGTCGCATGTTGCTCGACGCACCGTAAAAAAAGACTGGCAGGCCGCGTGGCTTCTACGAGCCATCACGTGCATGGATCTCACAACTCTTTCTGGAGACGACACCGACGAGCGTGTGCGCCGCCTGTGCGCCAAAGCCAGACAACCCATCCAGCATGATCTGGTTCAGCAACTTGGAATCGAAGACCTGAAGATTCAAGTTGCTGCGGTTTGCGTGTATCACCGATTTGTCGAAACGGCGCGCCGGGCGGTCGAAGGCAGCGGTGTGCGAGTGGCCGCTGTTTCTACCGGCTTTCCTGCCGGGCTCTCTCCGTTGCCCGAGCGCGTAGGCGAAATCCGTCGCTCTGTTGAAGCCGGCGCTGATGAGATTGACGTTGTGATCACTCGCGCCCATGTTTTCGGCGGCCGGTGGCAAGAACTCTACGATGAGATCGCCACCTTTAAGCAAGCCAGCACTCCGGCACACATGAAAGTCATCCTCGGCACTGGAGATCTGCTCACTCTTCGCAATGTTGCCCGAGCCAGTCTCGTTGCCATGATGGCAGGAGCCGACTTCATCAAGACATCGACCGGCAAGGAGACTACAAACGCCACTTTACCCGTCGGCTTCGTGATGACGCGAGCGATCCGCGAATACGCTCAGGAAACTGGCATGGCAGTCGGATTCAAACCCGCTGGTGGTATTCGCACCGCCAAACAGTCGCTGGATTGGCTGGCATTGATGAAAGAAGAACTCGGCGACTCGTGGATGAAGGCAGAGATGTTTCGTTTCGGAGCCAGTAGCCTTTTGAACGACATAGAACGGCAGTTGGAGCACCACGCTACCGGACGCTATTCCGCCAGTTATCGTCATCCGATTGCATAGTTGTTGATGACAGGGGATCCATCGAATGAGCATCGCCGAAAAATTCGTGGCCATGGAGTACGGTCCAGCACCGGAAGACCCCAAAGAGGCGCTCGCATGGCTCGATCACCATAAGCGCCGCTTTGGTCACTTCATCAACGGCAGGTGGATGGAACCATCTGCGGGCGAGTACTTCGACACGACTGACCCATCCACCGGCGAAAAATTGGCCAGCATATCCCAAGGATCAGCCACCGACATTGACGCGGCGGTCAAGGCAGCCCGTGCCGCACTGCCCAAATGGCAAGCTCTTACGCCTCACGCGCGCGCACGCTACCTGTACTCTCTTGCGCGGCATGTGCAGAAGCATTCTCGCCGGCTGGCCGTGATCGAAACAATGGACAACGGCAAGCCCATTCGTGAGAGCCGCGACATCGACATCCCGCTGGTTGCGCGGCATTTCTACTATCACGCGGGATGGGCCCAGCTTCTACCCCAGGAGTTTCCCGGTTACACCGCATGCGGCGTCGCAGGGCAGATCATCCCGTGGAACTTCCCCATGCTCATGCTGGCGTGGAAAATTGCTCCCGCACTGGCGACGGGCAATACCGTAGTCTTAAAACCGGCCGAATTCACACCGCTGACCGCGCTTGCATTCGCCGAAATCTGCCATGAAATTGGACTGCCGGCTGGAGTAGTGAACATCGTCACCGGAGACGGTTCCACCGGCGAGGCGCTAGTCAATCATCCGGATGTCGACAAAATCGCCTTCACCGGCTCGACCGAAGTCGGGCGCGCCATCCGCAGCGCGACCGCGCAGAGTCACAAGCGCCTTTCCCTCGAACTGGGCGGTAAGTCTCCCTTCATCATCTTTGACGATGCCGATCTCGATAGCGCGGTCGAAGGTCTGGTCGATGGAATCTGGTTCAACCAGGGGCAAGTTTGTTGCGCCGGCTCTCGTCTCCTCATGCAGGAAAGCATCTCCGAGTTGCTGATCACCAAGATCCGCGATCGCATGAGCACTCTACGCGCAGGACCACCGCTCGACAAAGCCATCGACATTGGCGCGATCGTTGCGCGGGTGCAACTCGATCGCATCCAGCGTCTGGTGGATCAAGGCATGGCAGAGGGCGCGACTTGCTGGCAGCCCCAGATACAAATGCCGTCTCGCGGGTTCTATTTCCCACCAACCCTGCTCAGCAATGTTCATCCGACGTCGATCGTCGCACAGCAGGAAATTTTTGGTCCCGTGCTGGCGGCCATGACCTTCCGCACTCCCGCGGAAGCCGTCGAGTTGGCCAACAACACGAAGTATGGTCTGGCCGCCTCTGTCTGGAGCGAGAACATCAACGTTGCATTGGATGTCTCGTCGCAACTCAAAGCGGGCGTGGTCTGGGTGAATTGCACCAATCTTTTCGACGCCAGCTGCGGCTTTGGCGGCTATCGCGAAAGTGGATACGGACGCGAGGGCGGCAAAGAAGGCTTGCTCGAGTATCTGGAGCCCACGTGGTTCAAGAACGCGCCTGCGCTTTCTGCAGCGAAAGCGCTTCCTCCTGAGAGTTCAGGCCGCGAGATAGAATCCGCAGGCTCCGCAATCGATCGTACGGTCAAGCTCTACATCGGCGGCAAGCAGGCAAGGCCAGATTCTGGCTACAGCATTGAAGTCCGCGGCAGCAATGGCCAACTGATCGGAGAAGCCCCGCTCGGTAACCGCAAAGACATTCG
>WNEZ01005120.1_pt1 | contig 23873 bp, 20 predicted proteins | sample 5400521 | NCBI WGS metagenome assembly WNEZ01 (sample SAMN13153339, study PRJNA577476) | soil metagenome | isolation source: 120 cm saprolite under Douglas fir tree site 2 hole 1 replicate 1 | place: USA:California | collected 2015-04-18
GTCACTGCTCATAATTTTCTTACCCTTCAAACTTTCTTTATTTTTTCGTATCCTGGGCATGAATGGCACGCAGCACCCTCTCGGGCGTCAACGGAATCTGGCGAATACGCATCCCCAAAGCATCTGCGACAGCATTCGCAACAGCAGGAGCCATTCCATCAATGGGAATTTCAGCAATTGCTTTGGCGCCAAAGGGACCGAAAGGATCGCTCGTCTCAACAATATATGTTTCCATTTTTGGCATGTCCGGCGCACTGTATATACGATAATCGCTAAGATTGGTAGTGAGCAATGCTCCCCGCTCATCATAAACCATCTCTTCACAGACGCCATAACCAAGCGCCTGAGTTACCCCACCTTCGATCTGTCCTTCGGCGGTAATCGGATTGATGACACGCCCGGCATCGACTGCTGAAATAGCATTGATTACGCGCACTACACCAGTCTCAGTATCTACCTCAACCTCTGCACCCTGGGCTGCAAACGGTGGCGGTGATTCATAGCTCATCCAAGAGGCAGTAGCCATTATTTGTTGCTGGTTCTCGACATGCAGCGAGTCTAAAGCCACCTGGGAAACTGTCACTGTTTGCCCATTGGGAGCAGTCACGATGCGGTCTTTAATAGTTAGCTTCTCAGGATTAGCATTCAGCATACGACCGGCTACTTCGAGTATTTGCGTGCGCACCTGTTCCGCAGCTTTTTTCGTCGCTCCTCCACTGATATATGTCGTTGAAGATGCATAAGCACCTGTATCAAAAGGTGTGAAATCGGTGTCTGAAGAGTGCATGATAATATCTTCGACATGCACACCCAGCACCTCAGCGGCAATCTGCGCAATTACCGTGTCGGAGCCGGTACCGATATCTGTGGCGCCTACCAGTATATTGAATGAGCCATCATCGTTGAGCTTGATACTTGCTCCGCCCATATCGAGTCCCGGGATCGCCGTGCCATGCATGGCAAGCGCCACGCCGACACCTCGTCGGAAACGACCATTTCCACCTTTTCCACGTTTCTCTTTCCAACCCAATCTCTCCTCAACTATCCGTAAACATTCTGGCAAACCACAACTTTCAATAATCTGAGTATAGCCCTCTTTGCCCTCGCCGAGGGCCTTCGCTAGCGGGTTTTCGTCGCCGACTTTGATCCAGTTCTTTCGTCGTAACTCTAATGCATCCATGCCTAACTGCCTGGCTATCTCGTCCATATGACTCTCCAAAGCGAAAAAGCCTTGAGGGACACCATAGCCACGAAAAGCTCCAGGAGGCGGTAGATTTGTATAGACAACTTCTGCCTCAAACCGAATATTTGGACACGGATAAATTGGGAGCGGTTTCGATCCGGTATTGCTTTGAACAGTCAGTGAATGCGTACCATAGGCCCCTGTGTTGGCGAGTACAGTCATCGAATTTGCTACGATTGTACCATCACGCTTTACACCCGTTTTCATGCGCAGAATTTGCGGATGCCGCGAACGGCTGCTGCGGAACTCTTCGGCGCGAGTAAACTCCAATTTCACCGGTCGATCAGTGGTAATGGTCAATAGCGAGCAGATATCTTCGAGCAAGACTTCTTGTTTCACACCGAAACCGCCTCCAATACGTGGTTTGATGACGTGTATGCGGCGTGGAGGTAATCCAATCACGGGAGCAATAATTCGGCGTACATGGTAGGGGTTCTTACAACAAGACGATCATCCTCATCCCAGTAAGTAATCACAATATGATTTTCAATTGGAGTCTGCTGCACCTGTGGGACAATATACTCTCCCTCGACGATCAAGTCAGACTCTGCAAAACCGCGCACTACGTCACCTACTTCTGCGTGCAGGTGGGCTGCTATGTTGCGTGATGCATCATGAATGCGGTACGACTCTGGCTCTGGATGCAATCGAGGGGCATCGGATTCCATTGCCTTGCGGGGATCAAACAGAGCTGGCAAAATTTCGTAATCGACCTCAATGAGCTTTAAAGCTTGCTCGGCAATTTCAGGCGTCTCGGCTGCAACGGCTGCTACACGATCGCCAACAAAGCGCACTCGGTAATCAAGACAGTACTGGTCATGTGGGCCTGGTTCTGGCCATGATTGTCCAGCAGTTGTATACGGGATTCTCGGCACATCTTTATACGTCAATACTGCATGCACACCCGGCAGCGCTCTTGCTCGAGATACGTCGATATCACGAATGATAGCATGTGCATGCGGGCTGGTGAGTAGACGTCCGTGCAACATACCACGTAGTTCAATATCATCAACAAAAGCAGGCTTACCTGTAACCAGTTTAACAGCATCTACCTTGCGCTCAGCTTTGCCAACAACATTCAGGTCAGTGGAAACACGGGTGCCTACAAGTGTTGCTGTCCCTCCACCCGATGAGTCCTCGTCCCGGATGGGCTGGTCTTTTTCTCCCTCAGCGCCAGCGAAACCGCTATCATCCCCCTGGCTGCTTACGCCATGCTCCACATGTTCTAGCGGGGAGCGTCCAGGATCCCACGGTTGGAAGTTCTCACCAGAACCGGGGAGACTAATCGGTGCCATCTCTTCACCACGCAACACAGCAGCAGCCCGTAGAATAGCTTGTACGGGTTTGACATAGCCGGTACAGCGGCATAGATTGCCCGAAATCGCATCACGTACCTCATCTTCTGTTGGATTGGGATTGCGCTTGAGTAATGCATGTGCAGAGAGTACCATACCCGGGGTACAGAACCCACACTGAATAGCGCCAGTATCAACAAAAGCTTCTTGTATGGGATGAAGTTTTCGCGCAGAGCCCAGGCTTTCAACAGTGGTCAACGTACAACCACCCACCTGGGCCGCGAGGGTGACACAGCCAGGTCGCGGCATATCATCAACCAGTACGGTACAAGCACCGCACTCACCTGTCTCACAACCATGCTTGACACTATAATAGCCTTCTTTTCGCAACGCTGCCATCAATGATTCGTTAGGTGCAACTTCTAGACTCTTGATCAGCCCATTGATTCTCAATTCGAGTTCCATATCTATTACCTCCCCTCAGATGAGACCATATTGCGCCAGCGCGAGATATTAGCAGCTTCTTCTAGTACACGAAATGCCAGGTTTATACCACTCACCCGGCGATATGCTCTACTTGCACGAAAATCTTCTGGAGGCGAAAAATTTGCCATGCCCGCTTGAACCGCTGCAATAATTCGTTGAGTATCCAGGATACTGTTTGCGTCTCCCAGGCTAGCCGCTGGTTGACCTTCCAGTTGTTTCTCCACAGCTTCTACACGAACTGGTTCCATATTTACTCCACCTAATGCAAGCCGTACTTGCTGGTAGACACCTCCGTCCACCTCCACGAAAGCTGCCGCATTTATAAGAGCCACATCGGTGGGAGTGCGTCCAGCACGCATGAACGATGCAGCACAACCATGGGCAGGCCTGGGAATGATCACTTCAATAATCAGTTCGTTCGGTTTGCGCTCCATAGTTAAAGAGCCACAGGGCACACGTCGTTCCTGTTTGCCTTTAAATGTAACGCCGGGCAAAGCGAGACCTGGACGTTCGGCAGTGCCACCACTCAGATTGACTTGTGATTTGGACCCGGAACGCAAAATAACCTCGGCATTCATTACAACCAGAGCCGTTAGCAAATCTGCTTGCGACGCAACTCCTGTTGCTAGTGTGCCACCAAGTGTGGCGCTATTGCGAATCAGACGTGAAAAAGATGAGGCTAACGACGCATGCGCTAAAATACCTGTTGCAAGGTCTTTGAGCAATGCGGAATCTCCCATTGTTTGCAGGGTAGTCATGGCGCCAATATGAATTCCCTTCGTATCTTCGGTGATATACGCAAGTTCAATTTCGCGCAAATCAACTACAGCCTGAATACTCTCATCCTCTAGCCCGAGCAGGTAAGTTCCACCGGCCAACGCCACAGTTTTGGTATCTGTTCGTGCTAACAACAGTAGTGCGTCGTCAATATCTTCCACCCAGTGATATTCCAAAAGATTCAATAACATCGTGTATACCCTCAGTTCATAACACCCTGTCGGGTCACATTACCATCTGATACTAGTGCCCAGTCTACTTGCCAGGTTTATCCTTGTAATGAGACCAACCTGAACGATTCCACATCGATGAGCCCCTGATCGGTCAGTTTCAACGACGGGATAACCGATAATGAAAGAAAGCTGAGCGTCATGCAGGGATGTTCCAATGTACAGCCAAGTTCTGCTGTTGTCATATCCAGTGCATGCAGTTGCTGCACCAATTCAGTGGCGGGTAATGGCGAGACAAGCCCTCCATATGGCAATGGCACTTTGCCACGCACTTCTCCATCCACGACGCAAGCAAAACCACCACCCATCTCTTCCAGAACGCGTGCTGCCTGTAAAATATCATCATCGTTCACGCCAGCAATTACCAGGTTGTGAGCATCATGAGCCACACTGGAAGCCAGGGCGCCTTTGCGCAAACCAAACCCTTTGACTATCCCCAGACCGACATTACCAGTGGCATGATGTCGTTCGATCACAACGAGCTTGAGCAAATCACGGTCAGGATCCGCTACAATTTCTCCGTCTCTGACAGAAGCCTCTTCTTGTAGATGCCTTGTCGTAATCTGCCCCGGTTCGATACCAATGACTTCGATCAACCCTGGTTTCCCAGGTATACGCAAATCATTTTCATCAATATTTCCGATATGCACCGTGCCTGTCACACCTGTAAATGTAACAGTAGGCGCATCAACCAGCAACCTGCCATCTTGAGCAACCAGTTTACCTTCCTTATACACCGACTCGACCTTGAACTTTTTGAGGTCATCCAATACCACCAGGTCAGCAACAAAATTGGGAGCAATTGCGCCACGATCATACAAGCGAAAATATTGCGCGGTATTATAACTGGCGAGGCGTACCGCTTCGACAGGATCAAGCCCTAATTCGATTGCACGGCGCACCATGGAGTCGATATGACCACGTGTCATTAAATCCTGTGGATCGCGATCATCCGTGACGAAAAAGACTCGAGGCGGGTGTAATTCTTTGACTAGCGGAAGCAATGTATCCATATTTCGCGCTGCCGAACCTTCGCGAATCATCAGCCACATGCCCAGTCGAATACGCTGACGAGCCTCTTCAATCGTCGTACATTCATGATCGGACATCACACCGGCTGTAGCATACGCGCACAGATCACGCCCAGTAAGGCCCGGAGCATGACCGTCGACGACAAGGCCACGACATTGGGTGGCAACAATCTTCGCCAGCACCTGCTCATCTCCTTCCAATACACCCGGCATATCCATCATCTCGGCCAGGCCAAGCACATGCTCATCTTCTAAGAGAGGTAGCAAATCCTCAGCCATTAGAACACGATACGGGCTTTCATAAGAAGAAGCAGGAACACAGGATGAAAGCGTTACATATGCTGTGAGCGGAAGGTCATGACCTGAATCGAGAACATATTGTATACCTGCTACACCCAGGACATTAGCAAACTCATGAGGATCAAGTACAACAACAGTAACTCCTCTCGGTGTAACGATTCGAGCAAATTCAGAGAGAACAAGCATAGTGCTCTCAATGTGCATATGACCATCGATAAGCCCAGGAGCCAGCCAGCGACCTTCTAGATCACGCTCTTCATGTCCGCGATAACCCTCACCAGGTGCGCTTACACCAACCACTCGGCCATGAGCAACTGCCACATCTGCTGGGTAACATTCACCACTACACACATTGACCAACTGAACATTATGTAATACGAGATCCGCAGGAATCGCTCCACGCGCAATCTGGATGCGATGTTGAAGTTCGTCCATAAAATATACATCCTCCGGTCTAAAATAGTGTCTTGATGCCTGATGTTATTGTTGGACATCCTAACAGAATATCGACTTATCGTCGAGGGTTTGTGAGGTTTTTTCTAAGGATGACGTTGTTCTTAAGTATACCCTTTACAGGAAGAAATATGGAACGCTTTTCCATTGAGTGGGAAAGCATCTCACCTTCCCTCCCTTCACAACCATAACGTATACTTAATACTCAGAGCGAGATCGTACACGCTATGCTCAGGGACTTTTTTACATCTCAAGTTCAACTTTTCCCCCCTCCTCACGTACATGTAATAAGTTATCAGTAATCATTATTTCACACCAGGGGAAAAGGAAAGGCATATGGATGAGCCAACTGCTGCAAGCAGTAACAACCCAACCATTACTCAAAAATCAACCGGCAAACTTCCTCCGGAGAACACAACAAATAATTCAGCACCTTCCACCACTGAAAGTGCTCAAACACAGCCCGCCATGCCTTACCAGAGCCTGCAACTCACCGTCATCGAAGGATTCCAGGTCGGGCGAGGCGTAGCACGTATAGACCCAAACGACATGACACGTTTAGGCTGCCAGCCTGGGGATATCGTCATGATCACAGGTTCTCGCACCACCGCCGCCAAAATTGTACCAGCCGCTCTTATTGATCGAGGCCAGCAAATCATTCAGATGGATAGCCAGGTGAGACAGAATAGCGCATCGGGTCTTGGAGAGCGCGTTACCGTTCATAAGGCGAAAGTGACGGATGCCGAAAAGGTCACGCTGCTGCCGCTTTCGGGAGGAACTCCAATTCAGGAGAGCGACCTGCAATATATCGCGCGTTACCTGGTTGGACTTCCTATTGCCATTGGTGACCTCCTGCGAGTTGGCACACCAGGAGCGGCGCCGCGTGAACTTCTCATAATTGGCACCACTCCTGCTACTCCCAGCTATACCGTTCACAAGCGTACCTCTGGTTCACTCGATGAGCTAGTCCTGCCAGTACAACCCCAAGCCGTAACGGATACTGAGGCAGTACTGGTAGAGGCGAGAACAATCGTGCGCGCGCAGGCACGAGGGGCGACTAAACCTGGAGGGCTGGGACGAGTGAGCTACGAAGATATTGGCGGACTTGGCAAAGAACTTCAGCGTATCCGCGAAATGATCGAACTACCGTTGAAATACCCGGCAGTCTTTGATCGCCTGGGCGTCGAACCACCCAAAGGTGTGCTTCTGTATGGCCCTCCTGGTACAGGCAAAACACTTATCGCTCGCGTCGTGGCTTCGGAAACCAACGCAGCCTTTTTCGTAATCAACGGTCCTGAAATCTTGAACAAGCTCTATGGCGAAAGCGAGTCACGCTTGCGCTCGGTGTTTCAGGAGGCACAAAGACGAGCACCCAGCATCATCTTTATCGACGAACTGGATGCCCTTGCCCCTAAGCGCTCCGAGACTAACGGCGAACTAGAACGACGCATTGTTGGACAATTACTGGCGCTGATGGATGGCATTGCCTCGCGAGGACAAGTCTTGCTGATTGGAGCCACGAACCAACCAAACTCACTTGACCCAGCACTGCGTCGCCCTGGTCGCTTTGATCGCGAAATATCCCTGCGCGTACCCGATTTACATGGGCGTATGGAGATCCTAAGCATCCATAGTAGGGATGCAGCCCTGGCGGCCGATATTGATTTTGCTCGCCTGGCACAGCTTACACCAGGATTTGTTGGCGCAGACCTGGAGGCACTCTGCCGCGAAGCAGCCATGATCGCTCTCCGTCGCGTATTACCTCACATCGATTACGAACGTGGTTATATCCCCTACGAAACACTAGTAAACCTCAACATAACTATGGCTGATTTTCAGGCAGCCTTGCGTGAAATCGAACCATCAACGACCCGCGAAGTTTACGTTGAGATCAGCGAAACCTCCTGGGATGATGTCGGCGGTTTGACGAAGGCCAAAGCCATTCTCACCGAGGGAGTGGAATGGCCAATACGTTTTCCTGAGCTTTACGCAAGTGCAAAAATTGAACCGCCGCGAGGCGTCCTTCTATCAGGCCCTCCGGGGACGGGCAAGACCCTCCTGGCTCGTGCGCTTGCCAATCAATGTGAAGCAAGTTTCATTTCGATTAAAGGACCCGAGTTACTATCGAAATGGATAGGAGAATCAGAGAAAGGCATACGTGAGGTCTTCCGTCGAGCGAAACAGGCCGCTCCGTGTATTGTGTTCTTCGATGAATTCGACGCTATCGCAGCCAGACGTGGCATCGAGATCGATGGACACGCCGTTGATCGCGTCTTAGCGCAATTGCTAACAGAGATGGACGGCATTGAAGGTCGCGCAGGGGTAACCGTGGTGGCTGCCACCAATCGCTCAGATTTGATCGATACTGCCCTCATGCGACCTGGCCGTTTTGATCTCGTGGTCGAGCTAGAGTATCCTGATGAAAGCGAACGCTGTACAATCTTTGGGATACATACAAACGGTAGACCTATTGATCCTGAAATTTCACTAGAAGAGTTGGCTCGTCTGACCAAAGGACGCAACGGCGCAGACATTGAAGCAATCTGTCGCCGCGCCTCCCTTCTCGCCATGCGCGAATGGATTGCTCCAAGGTTGAATATGCAACACGTAGAGGTCACTGAAGCAACCGAAGACGACTCTTCATCTACGAATAATGCGTCCACCGCAGACCTGACGACCTCCCCTGAAGCTAAGTTCCAACAAGTACCGAGTACATTGAGTAGTTCACTTCCCTCACAATTCCAGATTCGAATGAACCACTTTCTCCATGCCATTGATGAGCAGAATGAACGTTATACTGCGCAAACAGCCCTGGAGCAGGCTCAGGCTCGCAAAGAAGCTGGAAGACAGCGTTTAATTGAAATGGCGACAGATCTAAATTCGAATGGGAAACCTCAAAGGCGAGGCTTCCGCCTCTGGCTGGCACGATTATTCGGTCTCGTCCCATAGAGATTAGTAGCAAATCCCAGAACGAGATTTTTTACACTCTTTGCAGTTAGATGGGTGGGCAGTTAGTGCGGCCCACCCATCTAGTGTGACATCTGCCTACAATTACATCGCGCTATGTAATCACATCGACACTCAAAAGTATATATGTGAAAACGCATTACCTGCATACAAACACGTCTATAAACTCAAACATTCGTAATACTTGAAGAGTTACTGATTGGCTACCCACTTACAAAATACAATTAACATATGCTATAATAATGAAAAAGTGAATTCATCGAAACAGTGAAGGGAGTGGCAACGATGCATATGCCCAATATGTCTGACAACTCCTCTTCAGCATACAATGAAAAAGTCGTAGAATCCTATCTGAAGGCCATACAACTCATTGATGATCGCGTTACACCCTTTTTAGGGAAAGCTACCACCCGTGCTTTAGTTCAAGGTGCCGCCAGACGAGTATCGAACGAGTATCCCTTTCTACACTTCTTAGAGAAGATGCCTTATACCGAGGTTGTTCCAGCGGTTATTACAGAACAATGGAGTTCTATTTCACCTCAGGAACTTTCTGAGGGGTTACAGGCATTATTGCAAGAGTGCTTTGTAGGTTTGAGAGAGCTGACCGGGGAATTGATTGGCCCTCCGCTCCTCGACGAGGTAACTCGTCAACTGGAGCAGATGCCCTAGAGAAACGAAATGGAGAGCAGCGTGCAACCTCAGTCACAGGCAACAGAAAGCGCGTACCGCTCCTTCATTGTACAAAATGGGGATGGGGATCGCATAACGGCTCTCCGTCAGCAGATGGAACAACTCAATACGATCGGTAAACGCTTCGTGGCAGCAAATGACCGTTTTCAAGTACATCGTGCATTACTTGCCACCCTCCAGGAGCTGTACAGCTTTTCTGCCTGTTCCATCTTATTAAAAGGCGAGCCTTTCGAACTTTCCATCATCCCACGATATCCCCTCACCAGTTCCTTTTTACAAGCAATGATCCAAAGTATAGCCAGAGCCGCAAGCGTCGTAGATTTTCCAGGTGTGTCGGCTCAAGAATTAGCGGTGGTTGCTGACTTAGACGCCCCTGACGATTTAGCCTCTCCCTCTAGCGAAATTCCCTCAGTAGCAACTCAAATCGGCGATTTTCTCAATATCCCATTGACGGTTGAGAGCCGTATCATTGGCCTATTAAGCCTCTTTGATGAGCACGAGGGCACGTTTGATACTGACCTGCTTCAACTAACCACCATGATTGCAGATTATGCTGCTGTTGCGCTCGAAAATGTCCGTCTGCGTGAACGCGAGAGAGCGCTCTGGGAAGATGCCGAGCATGAACGCCACCGCCTGGAACTCATTATTAGCAGCATGGCTGAGGGATTGCTCATCACCAATGCTCAGGGGGCAATCACTTCTCTCAATAGTTCAGCTCAACATTTGTTTGCACTGGCTGAAGTTGATTTACAACAAAAGCCTCCTACTTCACTACGCCAACTGGCAGCCACTACCAGGGTCGATTGGCTTCTCGACTTTGCAGAAATTGTAGACCAGGCACTCGCCGGAAATGTAGTTATGCACAAGGAGCTAATTGCTGGCACTAATAGCGAAACTGTCCCATTAACATTCAGTATAAGCGCTGCGCCTCTTCACGACGCGAATCAAACTGTTACGCGGCCAATTGGAGTAGTGGCAGTGCTCAATGATATTACCTCTATCAAACAAATAGAGAAACTGAAAGACGAGTTTGTATCCATCGTCTCTCATGAACTCCGTACTCCACTCACAGCAATAAAAGGCTATACGCAACATCTCATACGCCGAATTGAGCGCCGTCTGCGGGAGGCGCGTCAAAAACAACAAAGTACCGGCCCCCTGGTAGAGCTTCCGGAAAGCTACGATCTGCGTAGTTTAAATATCGTACAAAGTGAAACTGAACACCTCGAACGGCTCGTCAGTGACCTGCTCGACCTTTCACGTGTCCAATGGGGAGAACTGGATCTCCAATATACCAGTTTTTACCTGGCCGATGTGTTGACCGAGCGTGTACGTTTAGCCCAGGTAAGTGCCGAACAGCATGCAATTTATCTTGATATCCAGACCCAGGATAGCAGAATCATTGCAGATCAACTACGTGTAGGACAGGTCTTTGGAAACATTCTGGATAATGCCATCAAATTCTCTCCTCCTGGCAAGCAGGTGGCGGTAAAACTACAGGAACAAGACGACGAATACCTGATTAGTGTTATGGACCAGGGTATTGGCGTAAATCCAGAATCTTTTGATCACATTTTTGAGCGCTTCTATCGGATTCGTAATATTGCTAGTCGTCAATATTCAGGAATCGGTATGGGGTTGTTTGTCGCAAAGGCAATTGTTGAAGCGCATGGAGGGCGTATCAACTTTTCCAGCAATCAGGGTGGTGGCAGTACATTCTACTTTACCTTACCTCGCGTGCCACGCACCAGCAAACTACAAATGTGAAACCCTGTTACTAAATGACTGTAATAAATCAGTCGGGCTAGAGCCAAAATTTTCGCGCAAGTAAGAGAGGCCAAAGGAGGTGAAGTGAATTGTAGCCCAACTTGCGCACAACAATTGAATGCTGCGTAAGATACGGGCTTCTCCCCACAAAGGGTATCGCAAATCACGCATAGCGTCTAAAAAATCTCCAGTACTTGTAAGCAATACCCCTACAGCAATCACCAGTATCTTAACAAGTGGATTACTCGGCAAGGCAAGCGGGCTTGGTAGAGCAGTAAACAGTCCCAAATAAAGAACAAAAGCTGATACTACTGCAGGAAAGAGAGCATTGAATAAAATAATCACAGGCGAGGGTTCGGACAAATACAGTGTTGACACCCCCAGTGGTCCAACAGCCCAACCAACCAGCGGATCATTTTGAAATACTCTCACCAGTAATCTCGCGCACTCGACCAGGAGGATCCAAAGTAACACATAAGTAACCAGCCCCGGGATACTCGTAACATATATACTGGCTATAGTGCCTGGCATGCTTACTCTCCTTGAGCCCCTGTATAATCCATTGAACAGACGAGCAATATCTTCCCTACAGTATATTATAATCTATTTTATACATTCGGCAATAGTTACTCACTCCAGCCCTCTGCGCCAACCAATGGAACAAAAATACACCCACCTAAAGAGCGCTTTTCCGGTCCCCAGGGCGCGCGATTAATAACAAACAATTCCTGGCGTTCGTGTCCCCCCACCGGTATCACCATTTTTCCCCAGGACACAAGTTGCCTATAAAGATGCTCAGATACTTCAGGCGCTGCGGCAGCAACCAGAATGCGGTCATACGGTGCTTGATCTGGCCATCCTAACGAACCATCGCCGACGAATACCGAAACGTTTGAACATTCTAGCTTCTCCAGGCGTTTTAAAGCACAGCAAGCAAGTTGCTGTATACGCTCGATACTATAAACATAGCCAGCCAGACGTGCCAGAATGGCTGTTTGGTAGCCAGAACCAGTACCAATCTCAAGTACTCGCTCATTCCCATCTAATTGCAGCGCTTGCGTCATAGTGGCAACCATCAACGGCTGTGAAATTGTCTGGCCCATACCAATGGCAAGGGCGCGATCTTCATACGCCACACTAGATTGCGTTTCATGAACAAACATCTCACGAGGAGTGTTGGCTACAGCGCCAAGCACACGTTCATCATTAATCCCATTCTTGCGAAGAGATTCTATAAGCTGCTGGCGTTGTTCTTCCAGGTCATGAGCCATACTCACCTCTCCAAATATACGAGGATGAGAGGAAAATTTCGTATTCTGAATTTGTTAGAAAATCAATAACGCCACAGAGATCCCTCTTTCAAGTGTAGTAGGTGAAACATGTATAGTCAAGCAGAACGATTGATTTATCATGTATATTTCTGATCACTTGATGCCCGATCGCGTAGGGGCGGGGGCTGTGTGGAGTGGGGTGGGGACGCGTCTCCTTTCATCTCGTCTGAATGCGAAGCACTAGCTGCGCAGTGCCTCTCGTTCCGACTGACCGCGAAGCGGTAGCTGCGCAGCAGCGTTGGAGGAACGGGCAAGAACCCCAGTGGCCTCTTCGGTGTGAACGAAGCGCTCTTCCGCTGAGCTAAGCGCCCTTGCTGACAGAAGCAACTATAACATTAGAAAGAAGGGATGTCAAGCAGTTTAGTTGTCCTTGTTACTGCTCTTCCGCCGTCTTACGCATCGTCGGAAACAGTATCACATCACGTATAGATTCCTGGTCTGACAGTACCATAACTAAGCGATCAACACCAATACCAAGTCCACCCGTTGGTGGCATACCCACTTCCAAAGCCTCCAGAAAATCTTCATCCAGTATCTGGGCTTCTTCATCACCCTGTGTACGCTGCCGCATCTGATCCTCAAAGCGAGCCCGTTGATCTAGCGGATCATTCAATTCAGTAAAAGCGTTGCCAAGTTCCAAACCACCGACGAATGGCTGAAAACGCTCAACTAAGCCCGGAATTTCGTCATGCTGTTTCGCCAATGGAGAAACATCAAGTGGATAGTCGGTCAGGAAAAGCGCCTGTCGCAGCACTGCATTGCCCTTGCGTAACATAATTCCCTTGAGATCATCAATCAATCGACCACGCCCCAACTTTGGATCGGCCTCGTAACCATGTTCGCGCATATCCTCCGCCAGGCTCTCCTTGTCTGGAAAACGATTGACATCGATCCCCGTAAATTCCTCAATTGCATCCAACAGACGTATACGCTTCCAGGGTGGAGTCAAGTCAATCTCTATTCCCTGGTAGGTAATACGAGAAGAGCCTTTCACCTCCTGAGCAATGTAGCAGACCATCTCCTCGACCAGCTTCATAATATCGTTATAGTCTGCGTACGCTTGATAACATTCCATCATCGTAAATTCAGGATTATGGCTACGATCGATACCCTCATTGCGAAAATCACGTCCAATTTCGTAAACCCGCTCAAACCCACCCACAATCAAACGCTTGAGATAGAGTTCTACTGCGATACGCAGGTATAAATCTCGGTCCAATGTATTATGATGCGTGATGAAAGGGCGTGCAGTTGCCCCTCCATACAGCGGTTGCAAGATTGGCGTTTCGACTTCGAGGAAACCATGCTCATCCAGGTAACGACGCATCGCAGAAATCGTGCGACTACGTATCACAAAAATCTGCCTGGCTTCATCGCCATTTGCAATCAAATCAATATAACGCTTTCGCTGCCGGATCTCCACATCTTCAAGCCCATGGTACTTTTCAGGTAAAGGACGCAATCCTTTCGCAAGAATGCGATATTCTCGTACGTGTAGCGTGCGCTCTCCCGTACGAGTAATAAAAAGAAAGCCGCGAACCTGAACAAAGTCGCCAATATCCAACAACTTGAGCGTCTTAAAAGCGTCTTCTCCTATATCATTGATACGGAAGTAGACTTGCATACGCCCAGTGCCATCTTCAATCTGCGCAAAAGCAGCCTTGCCCATTTCACGCATCAAGCGAATGCGCCCGGTCAGTATAAAGTCTCCTTCTTCTCCCTGCCACTCATTAAAGTGTTCCAGTACATTTGCAATAGTATGGGTACGCTGTACACGATTTGGGTAAGGGTCAATACCCTTCTCCCGTAATGCCTTTAACTTTTGTCTTCGAGCATCTTCTTCAGAAATCAGGTTAACTCTGACTTGAATATCCTTTTGTTGTTCGTCTGCCATGTCATTTCTCTTTCTTTTCAAGAATTGTGAAACCATTTTAACATTGTTTCTTTCCTTTTGCATCGCTTTTAATATGCCCCACAAAAAAATCGACCTGCGGCACCTTTAAATGGGCCACAAGTCGATCGATTGCTGTTATCGCCTGGAAGGGTTACTCGATTCTGAGGATGGTATATTCTTTCACACCGCCAGGCGTAGAGACAATCATAAGATCATCTACCTTGTGGCCCAGCAGTGCTTTACCTACAGGTGATTCATTAGAAATTAACCCGGCGCTTGGTTTTGCTTCAAAAGCGCCTACAATAGTATACCTATACTCCTTTTCATCAGGGGTACGCAATTGCACAATAGAGCCAAGCGAGACAACATTGGTCAGCAATTTCGTGATTGGCTTTGCCGCCGCTAACAACTGCTCAAGTTCCAAAATGCGCCCTTCGAGACGTGCCTGCTCGTTCTTTGCATCTTCGTAAGCTGCATTATCAACAACGTCACCTGACTCCTTTGCATCGTGCAAATATTGCGCAACCTCAGCCCTGCGCACAGTGCGTAAAAACTCGAGTTGAGCAATTGCGCGTTGTCGGCCATCATCTGTCAGGAATACATCCTGTGTTTCCATATCTGTTTCCCTTCTTAAAAAAGTCTGGTGGAGTTCCAATTCCTAACCAGATCTAGTTCACCTATCTAACTTGATAGGTTCCTACCCGACAGGATATTCCACATCCCCCCAGGCAATTCTAACTAGTTCACCTGAATGGCAGCGAAGTAACAGCTCTCCGCTCTCATCCACATCTTCAGCAATTCCGCTGATTACTGAATTTCCCTGTTGCACCACAATAGTGCGACCAAGTGTTGCTAATTGACTTCTCCATCTTTCTCGAATCAGACGAGAGAATGGTTCCGTAGTCACTGTCTCCACAACAGGTAGCTCTACAATCTCCTGTTGCAACGCAAAATAACTTTTCTCGATGTATTGCAACAGACGAGCGATAAATACCTCACGACTTACTACATGCCCACAGGCTGACTCAAGAGTTGTGGCAATTGCGGTCAGTGGAACCTGCATTGAAGCATGTTCTGCGAGTTCCTTGATACTACCATTGACATTAACGCCAATTCCAGCTACTGCGACCATACGACCGCTAGAGTCATGGCTCGTTTCAATTAAGATGCCAGCAACCTTGTGATCCTCTATGAGCACATCATTGGGCCACTTGATTGTTGCTGCAACCTGACAACTATCGGCAATCGAGTCAACCACAGCAAGCGAAGTTATCATCACGAGAATGTGAGGTGGGAAAAGTGGTCGGAACAATATGGACATTAACACATTGCATCCAGGCACATCTACCCAACGGCGACCCCGCCTGCCCTTTCCGGCAGTCTGACTATCAGTAAGTACCACCAGCCCTTCTTCTGGCCGCTCGTAAGCCAGTTGCATAGCCAAAGTATTTGTTGATTCTACTGTTGGAAGATACAGTAAACGGTCTCCAATCCCGAAAAACTGTGTCTGTAAATTACGCTGCAGCGCCTCAAGATCAAGTGGAGAAACGCCTTGCAAATCTAATCCCACTCCTCACCTACCTCACTCAAAATCCAAAAAGCAGCTAATTTAAATGAAGAAAATCAATCTGAGTCAACCATTTAGACGAAGTAGTTATAGCTTTTTTAAGTATGTCCTGATAACATATGCGCGCAAGGAATAGGTTGCCCTTTGACAGATTGTGTGGATAAAAACCCCAGAGCAACAGCGTGTCTGATTTCGCCATTACTCTGGGGAACGCTGCACAGGTAGGGATTATAAATTCACCTACCAGCGAGCTTGCGCCGACTTAGCGCCGGTCACCTCTCATCTGGAAGGTGTCGGAAATTACCACGCTGCCTGTGCAGCGATTACGTTGGTCCATTACACACCACCTCCTTTCATTGCGCTTATTGTACCTTGCAATTCTAACGCTGTCAAGTTATTTTTCACAAATTCGCTGCCAACAAGCGAACATATAATATGTTAAAATGGCTTGAGAAGCCATCTAATGGACGTCAAAAATTTGCAAAAACTAATCCAATCCGCCATTTCTTGAGACATGGTTGACGTAGGTACGCTTCTGGGCTACACTATCCTCAGATGAAGGAAGGAGCTTATGCCATGACAATTGAACGCACAACGCATCCATACATCATACGTGATACAAACATCTATGAAGGTGAACCTATCGTTGAAGGAACACGGACAGGCGTTCGACATGTCATCCTACTATTCCAATCTGGTAAAGACCCCGAAGAAATAGCCAGCATTCATCGTCTCTCTCTTGCCCGGGTATACGACGCCCTCAGCTTTTATTACGACAACGACGCAGAAATCGAAAACTACATCCACAACGCGTCATAGAAAAGCAAACACATATCTTTTTCGAACTATGTAATTTTTACCCTACAATTTTCTTTGAACTTACGCTATACTATGTATAGTAGGTAGCAAAAATGAAGAAATGTGATACAATGGTGTACGGCTGAAAGATTGCTTCTACAAACTCCTGTTAATTTCTGTACCCAGGTTTGCTCATTATTGCGTCTCTCTCAATACAAACTAGTTTCACACTGTTTTGTTTTACAAGTGGATTCCTTGGTAATTACGTTGGAAGTTCACCTGACTGGACAATCAAAGGAGGATTACATATATGCAGCAGTTTATCGATCTGCTCATCGATGCCCTCCTGGACGAGGGCTTTACTGTGGACGAGGCCAGCAAGCTGATCCAACTTCGCGAACAGCATGAGGAGCGAAATGCCAGGCAAGAGACAAATTATCACCGTTTTGTGCGCTGGCTTATCGAGCATGGTCGTCTAAGTGATTGGTAGAGTTGCCAACTTGCGGCACTCTTTGTCTGTGTTGTACAATGGGAACGGCGTGGCGCCAGCTACGCCGTTCCCACGTTTCTGCTACTTAACTGATTACTAAGGAGGCCTCTATGAAAGCGGTTGTCATGGCCGGAGGGGAAGGATCGAGGCTAAGACCGTTAACGATTCGACGTCCAAAACCGATGGTTCCGATTGCAGGCAAGCCCGTCATGGAACATATCCTCAATCTGCTCAGACGTCACGGTATTACAGAGGTGATTGTCACTGTCCAATATCTGGCAAGCAACATCGAAGATTATTTTGGCAACGGGTCGCAGTTCGGCATGCGCATTACTTACTCGCGTGAGGACGTTCCCCTGGGTACAGCAGGCAGTGTCAAAAATGCCGAAGATCAACTTACTGAACCTTTCCTGGTGATCAGCGGTGACGCATTGACAGATTATAACTTAACCGACATCATCCGATACCACGAAGAGAAGAAGGCACTGGCAACGTTAACGCTCGCCCATGTTCCTAATCCACTGGAATATGGAGTTATTATCACGAACGAAGAGGGGCACATCACCCAATTTCTGGAGAAACCAAGCTGGGGCGAAGTCTTTAGCGATACAATCAACACAGGCATCTACGTCTTGGATCCTCAGATTTTCTCGTACTTTGAGAAGAATGTACAGTACGACTTCAGCCAGGAACTTTTCCCATACATGCTCAAAAAAGGCGATCCAATCTACGCATACATAGCCAATGGCTACTGGTGCGATGTCGGAAGCCTGAGTGAGTACATGCGTGCAAACGCTGACGCGCTGGAGAGTACTGTCGAGCTTGAGATTCCGGCAAAGAACATCGGGGGAAACATCTGGTGCGAAGAGGGCGTGCAGATTGACGAGGATGCCCAACTGTACGGTCCAATTTACCTGGCTCATGATTGCCAGGTGAAAGCTGGAAGCATTATTCACGGGCCAAGTACTATCGGTCACTATACAATTATCGATGAACGAGCACAGGTGGATCGCAGTATCGTCTGGAATAACTCATTCATTGGTGAGCGAGCAGAATTGCGTGGAGCAATTGTCGGCTCTTCAACCAGCATCAAAAGTAAGGCGGTAATGTTTGAAGGCTCAGTCATCGGCGACAACTCAATCATTCAAGAAGCCGCGATTGTTCAACCTAACGTTAAAATCTGGCCAGATAAAGAAATTGAAGCTGGAGCAGTAATCAATAGTAGTATTATTTGGGGTTCGCAAGGCAAACGCAGTCTGTTTAGTCGCTTTGGTGTCACTGGGCTGGTGAATGTCGAACTTACCCCTGAATTTGCAGCCAAATTAGGCGCTGCATATGGAGCCATTCTTCCTAAAGGCTCTGTCGTGTGTATCAATCGTGACTCCTCGCACCGCACGTCACGCATGATTAAACGCGCTGTGATTGCAGGACTTCCTTCGGCTGGCATCAATGTGCATGATATCAACCAGGTGCCGATACCCGTAGCACGCTATTTCATTCGCAATACCGATGCTGTCGGGGGAGTGCATGTTCGCCTCTCACCGCATGATCAGCGCGTCGTTGATATCAAGTTCTTTGATCAATATGGCCTGGATATCAATAAAGCCACCGAGCGCAAGGTCGAGAACCTGTATTTCCGTGAAGATTTCCGTCGCGTATACCTGGACGACCTTGGCTCGATTGAGGTCCTGGAAAACTCCAATGTGACCGGCCTTTACCTCGAAGGGCTTATGAAGGTCGTTGATAAACAACTGGTACAACAACGTAGATTCCGCCTTGTAATTGATTACGCAAATGGTAGCGCCACACAACTCCTTCCAAATATCTTCAACCGTCTGGGCTGTGAAGTGATTGTGCTTAACGCCAATATGGAGGAATCACGTTTCTCACGCACTCCGGAGGAGTTGGAAAGAGATATACAACGACTCGCAACAATTACCGCATCGCTTGACAATGATATGGGAATTCGCATTGATCCGGGCGGAGAACGTATCTGGGTGGTAGATGATCGCGGTCGTATCCTGGACGGCATGAAGATGCTGGTGGTAATGACCAGCTTGCTCCTGCGAAAACATCCAAATGGGACGGTTGCAGCTCCTGTTTCGGCCCCAAGCGCGTTGCAACACATCGCGGAACGTTATGATGGCAATATTATGCAGACAAAAGTGCAGGCACATGCTTTGATGTCGGCTGCAAACCGTGAAGGGGTGGTGCTGGTTGGAGATGGAGCGGGTGGTTTCGTTTTCCCAGTCCTCCAACCCGCTTTTGATGGTCTGCTTGCCATTGTAAAATTGCTGGAATTGCTGGCAACCTTCGATATGCGACTTTCAAATGTAGTAGACGACCTGCCCGCTTACTACATGAGCCATACGATGGTAAACTGTCCCTGGGAAAGCAAAGGCAAGGTCATGCGCATTCTCAGCGAACAATACCGCGAACGTCGCTCTAAGCCTATCGACGGCATTAAAATCGACCTCGGTAAAGAGTGGGTGTTGGTTCTACCAGACGCCGACCGACCACTTTTCCACGTAATAGCAGAATCCGTCTCGAATGAGCAAGCTCAAGCTCTCGCGGAAAAATATGCTCGCGTCGTAAGCGGATTGCAACAGTGAATGCATGCCAAAAATCAAACTTGTAATCAGTGATCTTCACCTCGCCGACGGCCACCCCATATTCGAAGGCTTCGGCGATTTACAGCAGTCCGCATTAGAGGGTTTACTCAATGCAGCGTCAAGCGGTGGATCACTTGGCGATGATGAAGATGTTGAACTAATCATCAACGGGGATTGTTTCGAATTTCTGTTTATGCAACCCCACGAGAAGCAAGGCACTACCTATCCTGCAACCGCCCTGTCCAAGCTAGAGAAAGTGATTGCCTTCCATCATCCTTTCCTTGACGCACTCCAACGCTTCGTTTCCCAACCAGGACGACACATAACATTTATCACCGGCAATCATGATTTCGAACTCGCCTTCGAAGATATACAAGCGCTCATTCGTGAAGCCATATGTAATGGACAAAATTTGAAAGAGCGAGTAAACTTTTGCAACGCTCGATTCTATCGACCATTGCCGGATGTACATATTGAGCATGGCAACAACTATGATTTCTGGAGAACCCAAAGATCGTAGTAACGACTGTTCGCCATGCTATGGAAATGCTCTCCTACTCTCGTAAGCCTTTTGCTGGCTTATCCCTCGATGAAGAACAAAACCCCTCAAGGTTATTTGAACATGCCATGCTCGATCTCGCGGCCTTTCAAGAAGATATAGTTGCGCATCACCAGGATTTCATCGAACCCTTAGGTGAGACTGCTCAAATCGATGCGATGCTAGAGTTTGCTACAATTCGTGAAGCAGTATCTCTACCAATCGTCGAGGCTATCAAGGTCATCTGCGCGCCCACTGTCTACCGCATGGCAGAAAGTACAGCTAGAGGGATGCAGAATATTCTCCATAATGACCTTTCAGTTCGCTACGCCATCGCCGGACATACTCATATGCATCGTATCGATTCAATCAATGGCGGCTCACAGGTCTATCTGAATACAGGAACCTGGACAACACGTTACGCGATTCCTGAGCCAGACGAGATAACCCCAGAATTGATCGCATGGTTTCGCAGACCCGATTGGACCGATATACCTTTGCGGGATATGACACAACTTGTCTTTGCCTGCATTCATGCTGAGGACGGATCACCATCTAATGCCACCTTGTGTGCCTGGGAAGGCGGCGTGAACGGAACGTATCGCATCCTGACTTGAAAGGAAAACTCATATATGCAGAAAAGCAGCAGCAATAACCCAACTCACTACAGTTCAGCGGAGATGAGAGCATCGGAATCAACGTTCCGCTTGAACTATCCAGCCTTTAACAACACGTCTCTTCTTGACGAGCTTCGAGCAACCGAGTACAATCGCCTGGACGAGCAGGGTCATATCTACCTCGATTATACTGGCGGCGGACTATATGCCGATTGCCAGCTCCGAGATCATATGGCGTTGCTCCGCAACAACGTCTTTGGCAATCCTCACTCACTCAATCCAACCTCGCGTGCCATGACAGAGTTATGCGAACAGGCACGTGCTTTCGTGCTCGAATATTTTGAGGCTTCACCCGACGAATATTCGGTTATCTTCACATCCAACGCCAGTAACGCACTGAAGCTGGTCGGTGAGGCTTACCTTTTCAAGCCAGGTGGACAATTCCTGCTCCTCTTTGATAACCACAACTCGGTTAACGGCATCCGTGAGTTCGCCCGTGCAAAAGGCGCCACGATCACCTACCTTCCCGTCTTGCCTCCAGAACTACGTGTAGACGAGTCCTCTCTATACTCATTCCTTGAGTCTCCTGGAGATGGTGGGCATCACCTGTTCGCCTACCCGGCGCAATCAAATTTCACAGGAGTTCAGCATCCATTTGAGTGGATAGAGAAAGCTCATACCAGAGGTTGGGATGTACTCGTGGACTGTGCTGCATTTGTCCCCACAAATCGTCTGGACCTGAGCAGATGGCACCCCGATTTCGTGCCTATCTCGTTTTATAAAATGTTTGGGTATCCAACAGGTGCAGGCTGCTTGCTGGCACGCAAATCCGCTCTCGTTAAACTACAACGTCCCTGGTTTGCAGGCGGCACAATCTGGGGCATTTCAGTGCAAGGCGATGGGCATGTGATGCTTGAAGATGGCGAGGCTTTCGAAGACGGTACAATCAACTACCTTAACCTTCCCGCCATCGAAATTGGCCTCAAATACCTCGACTCTATTGGCATAGAGATCATACATGAACGTGTCATGTGCCTGACAAGCTGGTTGCTTGACAACCTGCTAGCCACTCGCCATAGCAATGGAACACCTTTGGTTCAAGTCTACGGCCCGCACGACTGTCACCTGCGTGGAGGAACCATCGCGCTCAACTTCCTTAACCCTGATGGCGCCATCGTCGATGAACGCTTAGTCGAACAAAGAGCCAGTAAAGAACTTCTTTCACTACGTACTGGCTGTTTTTGTAATCCTGGTGCAGGTGAAGTCGCGTTCCATCTTTCAAAAGAAAAACTACAGGGCATCTTCAAAGACGAAGGCAAAGCAATACTGCCAAAGCTCTACCGGGGTCAGGAGGGCATAACCTGGGACCAGTTCCTCGCCAACCTGGGCATGCAAAGCGGTGGCGCGGTGCGCGTCTCACTCGGCATCGCAACAAATTTCGCCGATATATACCGCTTCATGCAGTTTGCAGAAAGCTTCCTCGACACCTTTTCAACCGAAAGCAATTTACAACCCAGGGTACACTGTTGATAGGAGTAATAATCTCTAGGATGTTGTATAATAACATCATGGAGGTTACATAATATGGAATTGGTTCGCAAGCAAACCTACATTACTCCGGCTCAAGACAGAGCAGTGAAACGACTTGCTCAACAGCAAGGTACTACAGAAGCAGAGATACTGCGTAAGGCACTAGACCTGTTACTTGCCAGGGAAGGCATTGGTGAAAATGAGGATCCCTTTGATGATCTGATTGGTCTGTTCGCTGGGCCTGCCGAGGTAGATCATGACGACATCTATCGCTGATATCAAGCATGTGTTCATTGATACCTCCGCCTGGATCGATCTTATGAATAGCAATGAGCGCCATCATACTGCTGCTGTCTCATTCCATAAAAGCCTGACCCCTATGACTCTTCGTATCACCACCTGGGGGATTGTGTCCGAGACGTTTACCTGGATCCGTTATCATATTGGCTATCGGGAAGCTTCACGATGGCTTACCTTGAAGGATTCTCTGGAAGATCAAGGCTTTCTTCAAGTAGTATGCCCAGACCACCAGATGGAAATTGGGGTTCGAAAGGTTATTAGCCGCTTTCATGATCAGCAACTCTCCTATGTTGATGCTTTCTCTCTTGCATTAATCCAGTCCCGCCCAGACATCGACGCGATCTTTGCTTTCGATCATCATATGACCCTGGCCGGTATTCCTGTCCTGCCAGGTTTCATTGACCGAAGTAGACGTTAGAAAGTCTGCCCCTCCTGCTAAAATTCGGGACTAAAGGAAATCGTTACCTAACCCTCTAACTTTCCAAGGAGTTCTGTTATGGGTGGACCAGCTGCAAGCGTTCTATTACGTGATCCTTTGACAAAACAACAAGTGAATGAGTTGAATTTATGGTTACAATCCATTACAAATCCGTTAGTTCGAAAAACTGTGCCCTGGGCACATAATATATGGACATTAACCCAACATCGTGCTAGACTGCTCTTACAGATATTACTGGGACGAAGGTTCCAATGAGAGCTACTAAAGATCAGGTATACCATGTCAGAACAACAAACCAAACGTCAAACACTCGTACTGATAGATGGACACGCAATCATACACCGCGCTTTCCACGCTGTACCAGAAGAACTGGCCACAAGCAAAGGGGAAGTAGTCAATGCAACATTTGGCTTTACCTCCATACTCATAAAAGCGCTGACTGACATCAAACCCGACTATATCGCCGTCACCTTTGACCGGCCCACACCGACGTTCCGCCACGAGCATTACGTCGAGTA
>WNEZ01001306.1_pt1 | contig 23860 bp, 18 predicted proteins | sample 5400521 | NCBI WGS metagenome assembly WNEZ01 (sample SAMN13153339, study PRJNA577476) | soil metagenome | isolation source: 120 cm saprolite under Douglas fir tree site 2 hole 1 replicate 1 | place: USA:California | collected 2015-04-18
TTCTTAGACGCCGAGGTCAGGGATGTTGCGTAGTGCGTCGTTAAAGCGGTTGGTGAAATTGGCGGCGCAGATCACCAATGTCAATTCCACAATCTGCCCCTCATCGTAGAATTTTCGCAACTCTTCGAGCGTACCGCCGCGAATCGCAGCCGCGCCGCGCGTGACGCGCTCGGCGTACAAAATCGTGGCTTTCTCCTTCTCGTCAAACAACGGGCTGCGGTCGTAGAACTGCAGCGCCTGGATTTGCTCGCCTGTGATTCCGATTCGCTTCGCCGAAGCGGTGTGTGCGCGGGTTCAATACTCGCAGCCGTTGAGTAGCGACGTCTTCAAATAGGCGAGTTCTTTGTAGCGCGCTTCGACGGTGCCCTCGTCCATGACGGCGCCATAGAACGGAAGGAAATTCTTCAGCACATTCGGTCGATGGGCCATGGTGGCGAAAATGTTGGGTATCTTGCCGAATTGTTTTGTCAGTCCTTCTAAGGTCTCGCGCACTTCCGGCGCGGCCTTTTCTTTTACTAGCGGATTAACAATGGCCATGCGGCACCTCCTAATTTGTGAGGGGATAACCTGGTCCCAAGAGTCTATACCCAACGCCGCTCTGGTCGGCAACCCTTCCCTTACCGGATTATGGAAGGGTTGCCCGTGATCCATGCACTATCCCGAGAGGCGCTGCTGATCGACTGCCAAGGAGGTCACTTCTACGTGCAACGACTATACGTCCATCATCTACTTCTCGTCCGTTGTGACCCGCGGAACTATTCCGTCGGTTTTGCACGCAACAGTACCGGATCAGCCATACTAAAATCGTGATGGTGCTTGGAATCCAGCGGGCTGGTATCCGAGGCTTGGACCTCCCCGACGTCGTGTTTGACCGCTTCGATGTGTTGTGTGTATCCGGGATTGCTTGAATTTCCCCAAGTCATGACCGATGAAAGACGGATGAAATATTCTCCACCTGGTTCGACCACAACAGGGAACGCGCTCTTCTTGCCATCCGTTCGAACCCAATACGTGCCTGTGGGAAGTTCGACCGCATAACGAGTACTGGCGAGCAGCTCTCCGAGCTTCACTTTACCGCACCAGATGGCGGGGTGCGCGCGGTTTTGATCGATGTCGTAAAAGGTTAGAGTCGCGGGGCCGGTCGGGGGTGCGACGGTTGGGGGTTGCAGACGCTCCATCTCCGCACGGTCCAGCGCGATTCGCTCCGCAAACGCAGCACTGAATTCTGTCCCCTTGGCGATGTTCACCTGATCGCCATGCATGAGCGGTACGAACGGAAGCTCGAGCATGTAGCTCTCTAAAACTCCCTGCAGCACGTCACTGGAATGTTCGGGACTCAGATGGCGGCGGATCCGCCAGACCGTATTCAGAGGTGCCATGTTTCCATTCAACAGAACCAGTTGTTGAATCGTGATAGTCACCTCCGCGGACTTCATCCTCCGCCGGGGCGGCTGGATCAGGGTCACCGTTCCCCATGCTTCGGCCCTTCCAGGCACCACCACGAGGCGATCGATCACAACCGGATCGATCACCCGGAAGCGAACCCGGTCCGCAACTTTCAGGCCCTTGCTGGAAATTGTGTCGAGGAGCAGTAATGACACCGGCTCGCCTTCCTCGATCATCAACTCGTCTGACGCGGTACTAGAAGGATATTTCTCGACGCCCGGTGGGGAAGCTTGCGGGAGCACAGTCTCTGATTCTCCAGCCGTGCTCGCTTGAGTGGCGGAAGCCAAAGGGGGTCGCGTTGGTATCTCCTCTAACGCACGGCTCAATTCATCCGTCTTACTAGAAATCCTGCCCTCCAGCCTCTCCAAGGTTTGCTGGAGTCCGCTTTTACCTGTAAGAGCATTGACGTTGGCGCTTTGCGCTTCCTCCCAAACCAGGCTACCCGAGAGATCGAAGCACCGCATTTTCAACTGGATCCAGGACATGACCGGCCGGTCCACCACCAGGAACAGAACATACCTCGCACCTGAACCCCTTGCTTTGGCGAGGAGATTGAGAGGGGGCGACGGATCGTCGCGACTAACGCTCAGGTTTTCATAATCTTCGTTTGCACCTTGCTCTCTACTGCGTGGGGCTGCGGCTTGGACAATCTGGCGCACGGGCACATTCTTCGACGTGAGGAACCGCGAGACTTCGTCTACCGCTTGCTGGAAGACCTGCAGTGAACTGCGTTGCACGTGTGCGGGCGTGCGGTACGTGTACAGGAAGACGCCGAATGGGGCGCGGGTCTTGGCGGGGCTATCCTCCAGTTTGGAACTGGGCGACACCCCCTGCGGGAAGACGGTCCATCCTGGAAAGGCGACGAGGAGGAAGACCGCAAACGGAAGCTTTCTATCGAAATAGACCATGGGCGTACACCTTCGGAGTTTGGCCGCCCGGCTCTTTGCGATCCCCGCGAGATTATTCTGGGTAGGATGCTTTGTCAAATAAGCTCACTGCTAACTATCGCTGGGTCGTGCGGATTGCCGAACTTGGACGTATTACGTGCGTAGAAAAGACGGCACCCAACATTTGGATTCGAGCCACCACGCGATAACTCCCGGCTACTCGGAAGTAATGGCGCGAATCGGGTCTGCTGAGATTACTTCAGGCTTGCCCGTCACTCGGGAGGAATGGGCACCGTACCAGAAATGGCCACATCCTGGTTTCGGTCGCTCGCGGGAGGCCGGTTCTTATCCGATTAAGTAAGCTCGTGAGCTATGGCTGGATCTCTGTCTTCGCGCGCAGGGGTCAGCGTAGTACCTCGTCGACGGCTCCAGCAATGTCGTGTGAGGCGGCTACGGCCGTGGCTTCGCCGAGGGTGCGGTAATTTTCAAAGTGAGCTTCGTCAAACCATTGGTTGAAGGTAGTGTCGTGGGGAAACTGCGGATTGGTTTGGGGGTAGCCGCGCACGTCGAACGGATCAGCAGTGGCAATGGCGGGCTTGAGAAGAATGAGGGTGCCGTTGCGTTGGTGTCCGTCCCCTCCCCTCGGGTTTGCTGGATAGAGGATGTTGCCGATGGCGTAATGACAGCCGGAACGAGGCGGGTTACCCAAGGGCTTGAAATTGCCGAGGTCGATGTATATCTCCACACCAAAATCGACGCGACATCTTTCGATGGCGTTGCGTAGCTCTGCGCCACCATATAGCGGGTCTTGGGAAACATCGGATGCAACGATGACCTTGCAACGCCTACGGACCAGTTCATAAATTCCCAAATTTTCGAAGTGTCCTCCGTCGGATAGGTAGACGAAGGGCTGTTCGTCATTCGTGAGCCCCAGAAGCTCGCGAACGAGCCAGGCGAAGCCGTATCGGGGGTGACCTTCTTTCCAGGCAGCGAGGTTGTGGGGATTCCCAATCCACCAGCCAAGACGCACGTCGAAAATGGTGAGCAGGAAACCCACACCAGGATCGGAGTAAAAACCCATGTTGGGGCTAGCGGCTGCACCGGAGATAGCCATAGCGGTGCCGAGGGAAACGCCTCGGATTGGGACTTCAGGGTGCGGTTGATTCAACCAGCGTTTTACTTGGGCCCGGAGCGGTTTGGCGAAGTGCGCTGGTCCGGCTTCGGAGGAAAGTTGGTAATTCATTTCCCAATTGGTTTCACCGGGAAGTGACCTTGCGAAACCGGAATAGAGTGGGGTGAAAGTGAAAGAAAGAGCCTTACGCATTTGCAAGGCGAGCTGGCGGCCGCGGACCACATTAAGAGTGGTGTTGAGAATGGGAAAGGGGCGGCCATCGTTGGCAGAAGGCGTGGTGGAGGTGATGTCAGCAAGAGACGGATCATCTTTGGAGGAGAAACCGGTAAAGGGTTGGAAGGGGCGAACTGGTGGGACACTGGCGCCGAGGAAGCAGCGGACCAAGCGGTTGCGATAAAGCAGGTGGACTGAAAATTCGTTGACGTCGACACGCCAGGCAAGCAGCAAGGCTGCGGCGAGGCATGCGCCGAAAACCAGCAAAAGGCGCCAGGAGAGATCGCGGACGTCGAGGGTGGCGTCGGGTGCGAAACCCTCTCCGATGACAGCGTTGAAGATGTCAGCAGCCAAGAGAGAGAGGCCAAGAAGGAAACCGACGACGAAGATGTACGGCGTGAGCATTGCCAGGTAGTGGAGAAGTTTCTTGGTCCACGGTGCATTGGGAATCCAGCGACCTACTTTCGAGCTGTTGCCGAAGAGCACACCGTAGGCGGTGGAAGCGGCCCAGAGAAGCATGCTGCTGGTGGTGAGCGACCGATGCGTCCAATTGGCTCCGCCGAGAAAGCGGCACCACCAACCCGGGAAATAGATGGCCACCGAAAACAGAGCAAGCCATGCGATGGCGTAAAGAAACAAGTGCGCGCCGAGGCGAGCCCACCATTCTCGACGGTCGTCGCTCATGCAGCGTCCGAGGAGGCCGATGTGGAGAACGCCGGTGACGAGCATCATGCCGACCATGGCGGGAGGGCCAAAGGTGAGGACGAACCAGAGGCTGTGCTGTTGGTCTTGGATAGGGAGGCCGCCATGATGGAGCAGATAACCGAAAGGCAGAAACAAGAAGCCGACGATCGCTCCGCTGAACATGGCCCCGGGGAGGAGTTCCCAGGACTTGGGACCGGTTCGAGGGGCGGGTTGGCGACTCCTAGCAATTCTCCAGAGTTTGTACGTGCGCACGACCAGGGCCGATGCCCACGGCAACGTATACAGAATTAGCCCCAGTAGGGGAGTTTCCCACCAGGAGTCCGGAGAGACATCGTAGTCTTCGAAGAACCAGAGGAAGGCATAGGTGAGGCAAGCCGAGGAGAAAAGCAGTGGCAGGACGATGCGAGCTTGAATGCGCTGGGGAGTGCTGAATCGTTCGTAACTGTTCTTGTCGATGCCCGGCGCGCCGGGCTCTAACCAAGTCATGTTAAGCCCGATATAGATGACACCAACAATGCCGGAGATAACGCCGAGGTACAGGGCGAAAGCCTGAGAAGTCAGAGGCAAAAAAACCGGAGAGCCCGGCGAAGCTTTGAACGCGTTTTCGAGCATTTCTACACCATGAAAGATCCAAACCACTACGCGCGGGACAAAGACAAGGGCAAGGAGCGCGGAGAACAGAATCAGAAGGTTCAGGATAGTGTTGCGAAGATAGATGGCCACGAAAGTCCAGAAATCGGCGGAGAAAAGCCCTTTGCGAGGCGTCAGGTAATTGCTGAAATTTCGCAGGAAACGAATTTCTGGAAGCTCACTCACGGTCGTGAGCGCGGTCTGCTCGCTTTTAAGCTGGCGCTGGACTTCACAGGACCCAAGCGACTGGTGGTGCATCCAGCCGAGCAACCAACTGGAGATGTAGCCACCCCCGGAGACAGACGAGATGTAATCGAATTTGTGAAGGAGCTTGGATTTGGCCAGTCCCTGGATCACGCCAAGGTTAAAGGTGGCGCTGCGGATGCCTCCTCCGGAAAAAGCGAGGCCAATTAGACTGTCTTCTGGACTTCTGGTGAGCGTGGCGCTGAGACGCGCTTCGCGAGAGGCGGCGATCCAGGCAAATTCCTCTTGGTAAACGGAAGTCTTGACGGCCGGGGGTGAAGGCATGGGCCACCTACTTAGTCGTAACAGTTAGTGACTCCAGACCGACAATCGTTTCATCAATTTAGTGGCAGTTTGGGTCAGATCGGCACGGAGTGGACCGTTGCTATGGGTTGCGCGTCGGAACTTGGCCGTTGTGCTGTTTCGAGCTAAAACGTAGATCGTGCATGCATCACTAGATGGAATCAAAAACGACATCTTGGTCCAGAGCCAGATAACAAAAGTTCTAAGCCTCTCCCTGGCCGCGTTTCCCGGTAAAACAAGTTCTACCCAACTTTTCATTTCTCCCAGCACTCTCATCCCCCTGAAACGTTTTCTCCCCTCCCAACACTACCCCATAGGTTCTTCTTTTCGTTCGGAGCACAACTCCAAGCGCGCACCATCGCCAACGTGGATACCGGGAGGTGTTAATGTCAGCACGCAAGCTTTCCTACGCTTTCGTGACACTTTCATCGGCTTTTGTTCTTTGGCCCACCTCGCCTGCTACGTTCCCCGCTGCGCAGGTTCACCAGGCGCAATCCCAAATGAGCAAAATAGCCACCCGCACCGCTGCGGGTCGCATCAAGCTCGATGTCCGGCCTGACGCCGCCTCCGTCCTCATCAGTTCGAATGTGTCCCTGAAAGTCTTCATCCGCAATGCGGACAATCAGCCCCCTACGTGGAACAATCCGTACACGGTCAATCTGGAAATCACCTTCCCATTTAAAAAAGTTAAAAAGCATACCGTCGTCCTCCCCGCAGGGAAGTATTCCGCCGTGTGGAGCTGACCGATGCGAGTCTATGAGGCGGTCGTCAAAGTGCTGGAAGGAGTGGGGGTCGATGCCGCTTTTGGTGGGGCGGGCGAGAATGCCGCGTCGCTGATGCTGGCACTGAAGCACTCCACCAAGATCAAACCGATCATAGTGCGCCACGAGCAAGCGGCCTCATTTATGGCCTGTGGCTATGCGATCTACTCGAACCGTCTGGGGTTCTGCTTCGCGACTGCGGGTCCCGGTGCGTTCAATCTGTTCTCAGGGCTTGCGGTCGCCATGTCCGACTCCTACCCCGTTCTGGCGATCTCCGGATTTGCCTCGCTCGAATGGAAGGGCAAGGGAGCATTGAACGAGAGCTCCGGGCTCAGTCGTACGCCCGACTCCCAGAAGATGTTCGCCGCGACCACGAAGCGCTCCTACTTGCTCGAAGATCCCGCGAAGACATGCGATGTGATGGAGGAAGCGATCAACCTGGCCTTCGAGGGGCGCCCGGGCCCGGTCCACATCCACATTCCCGAGAACCTGACGCATCACGGCGTGTCGGTTGACAATTACCGCGACATCCAGCTAAACGTGCGACCTATGCTGCCTGACGCCGCTCAGATTAGCGCCGCCGCTGGCGCAATCGCCGACGCACTCCGGCAAAAGAAGCGCGTCCTAGGTCTCTTCGGCTTCGGCGCGGTCCGCAGCAACGCGGGGCCGGAGTTGCGCACATTGGTCGAGCGGTTCCAGATTCCGTTCGTCACCACGCTCGACGGCAAGGGTATCATCGCTGAAGATCACCCTCTGGCGCTGGGTGTATTCGCGGATAGTGGCCACAGCAGCGCTGCGAAGGCATTCATCCACGCCGACTTGGTCTTGGCGGTGGGCAACTCCTTCGCGCAGCACGCGACGTTCAACTTCCGTCCGGACTTGTTGAAGGACAAGTCGCTTGTCCACATCAACATCGATCCGGGGGAGATCAACAAGGTCTATCGGGCCGATTACGCTGTGGTCTCAGACGCCAAGCCAGCAATCGCGCGCCTTATTAGCGCGGTCGCGCAGTCGGTCAATGTAGTGGCTCCCGTCCAGGTTGAAAAGGACAAGCACCGCTTCGCCCCGATTCTCAACCTCGAGCCCGGTCACATTCACCCCGGACAAATGGCGCGATCGCTGTCGGAGTTACTGCCCCATAACAGCATTGTTCTCGCCGACGCGGGTGCCCACCTGGCGTGGCTGAGCTACTATCTCGAGCTTTCGGAGGGACAGCACTACCGAAAGCCGGGGAGCTTTGGTCCGATGGCGTGGGCGGTGAACGGTGCGTTGGGAACGAAATGTGCGCATCCGGACCGCACCGTCGTCGTCGGATGCGGCGACGGCGGCTACCTACTCTCTGGCTTTGAACTGCTTACGGCCGTTCAGTACGAGATTCCGGTGATCTGGATCATATTTGACGATAGTGAGTTCAAGCTCATCAAGCTCTTCCAGGTCACCACATTCGGCGAGTCAGGGCTCGTCGAGTTCACGAACCCGGATTATGTTGGCTATGCGAAAGCGTGCGGCGCACAGGCCTTCCGCGTTGAAACACTGGAACAATTCGAGTCGGCGTTTCAGAAGGCACTTGCGTCAGGCAAGCCGACGTTGATCGACGCCCATATCACTCGGCTTGCCGTGCCGCATTACAGTCCCAACCCTGCTGGGTTGCTGGCAGCAATAGAGGAGGCTCTGGCAACGAAGCTGGGCGGCGCGTGAGGCTGGTCGTTGTTTTCGCACGGTTTGCCATTGCGTGGTCTTTCAGCCGTCGCGTCCAACCCGCGGCCCGTTGCGACAACCTTCAGACAAGGGGGTAGGTATGCCTGGCATTCCTGTAGGCTTCGAGGAGATGAGCAAGTACCCGCTCTTCGAGGCCCTCTTTAAACGAAGATCCCGGCGTATCAGTCTGGGAGTCCAGTCCGTGCCCGCGGGTAGCAACACCTATACCTCGAGCTCCGCGCCACAGCCACTCAGTGCCCTCGAGGAGGCCGTCTTGATCGCCGCAGTGGGGATGACTGGGGTTACTTTGCCGGACCGGCCCTTTGAAACGTCGACGGGGGAAAAGATTCTCGGCACGCCCAACATCAACTTCCCTGGCCGTGCCGCCGGAAGCACCGACAACGCACAGGCCACGCACTTCTTCCTGTTTAACGACACGGGTACATATTTCCTCAAACGTCTCGAAACGGTTGATCCCGCGCAGCCCGTCACTCCGGATTTGCTGCTGCGCCGTGCCGAGGCCTCAAAGGTCAAGGTTCTCGACAAGCGCCCCGAGTTTCCGCGCGAGTTTCCCTTCTATCTCGATTCCAACCGCTTCCTGTCCAACCTTCCTGGCTCGACGATCCTGTTTCCGGTCGTGGACATGACGCAGCAATATATCAATGCTCTGATGTATCTGCTGACCGAGCCGGCCGGACACCGGCCGGCCTTTCTGGATGATCGCAACTTCTATCTGCCCGCGGGCGTAAGGAAGTGGGTCAAGAACGGCTTCTTGAATAAGGAGATTAAACTACCCCTCGGCTTTCTCGGCACCATGCGGACGCAGATTGAGGCCGAGCTGCTGTTGCAGAACCTCATCCTAATGCTGCAGGCCATGGGCCTCGGCGGCTGGATTCACGCCTCGGTTTCTCCAACGAAACTGCTGCCCGCCCTCGGATTTAAGTATGTGACGCCGCGCTACCGCGGACTCGACTTCTTCCGTTGGGGAACCTTCGTCACCGCGCCGCGCTCGCAGCCCATCGGACTCCCACCGCACATCAAATGCATGTGTCCGCCGTACTACAAAACGATGGCCGACGCCGTGCAGGCGGTCGTCGATGCAAAGTACAGCGCGGGCGGCGCATACCGCGATGAGGCCTACTTCCACAGCATTTTTCGAGACGACCGTGGGGCGCATTATCTAAACGAAGTACCCCATTACAAGGACGAAGTCATCGCCTGTGTCAAAGACCTTTGCACGTACATCTACGAGCGGCACGGACGCTTCCCCGCTCACTGCGATGCGATTTATGCGCCTGGCGTGTGGCTGCAGGCGCACCACCTGGATTTGCGGTATTACGACACTCTGTTCAGAGGTGGGTACACCGAGACCCAGCGTGAGCACCAGCAGCGGTGGCACGCCTAACGTGCGGAGGTAAGCGATGAACAGACAAGGAGCACCTTGATATGGATACTGCGAAAGAATCTCCCGGCCAGTCTCGTGCGAAGTTCTGGTTTGTCTTCGCGCTGTTCCTCCTCCTGATGGCGTTGGCTCATGGCGGCGCCGCGTTGCAAGCACGGCTCGACGCCCACGCCGCACCGGGGCTCCCCGTCCACACGCTCCTGTACTATCGCGTGATCTTTACAATCTGGGTGACCATGTTCTTGCTGACGCCGGCGCTATGCTTCCATGTTTTCTCGCGCGCTGACGCTCCCAATAGCTATTGGCGCGCGTTGTGGACCTTTAGTTATCTGGCTTTCCTCACCCACATCTACTGGACGGTATTTGCTACGTTCCACCTGAATTGGACTGAAATCTTTCATAGTCAGGCTGGCGTAGCAGTCAACCCCGAGAGAGTGGTCGAACATCCCGGTCCCGACCTCTTTCTGGCGGGCTGGTGGGGGCTCGATGTCTTGCTGGCCTGGCAGGTGTCGGACCACAAGTGGGTGCGCGTACAGCGGGGCGCCGTCCATCTGCTCGCGTACACAATGTTCTTCGCTGCCTTCACCCTGGCGGCAAAAGCCAGCATCGTCGCTCACTGTCTTGGCATTGCCATGTTGCTCGCCGTCGTTGGCTGCTTCCTGTTGTCCGTAATCGTGCGAGAGAGCGATCCAAAATCGCTGATATCAGTCCTGAATATCAAGGCATTTCAACTCCTGAACAGGTTTGTCGTGTGGCACAAACTGCCAACATTCTTGGCCGTTCTCAACCTTAGCGCGTTGCGCGACGTGCTGCGCGAGAAGAACCTGCATAACACCTCCGATATCGCCGTGACCGATCCCAACGGCCTCCGTTCGACCGTACTGTTCCGGTCGGCATTCCTGAGCGAACGGGAAGAGGACGGACAATACAACGACCTGTCAAAACCGGCGATGGGCAATGCCAGCGTGAACCCGGCGGATCCGTTCAATAACTCGGAGTTCACGCTGAGTAATCCCGGCGCGCGCTTCGGGCGGAACATTCCCCTGAGCGAAGTCGACCCGGCTCGCGACGCCGGGTTACTTGAACCCAGTCCGCGTTTGGTCAGCAACCGGCTACTTGCGCGACAGACAAGAAGCGATGGCACGGATGCCTTCACGCCGGCCACGATCCTCAATCTATTTGCGGCAGCCTGGATTCAGTTTCAGACCCATGACTGGTTCAACCACGGTGCGCCACGGCCCATCGAGGACGATCCCTTCGATGTCCCGCTGCCACCCGGTGACTCGTGGCCCAGCGGAAAGATGCTGGTGCGCCGTACCCGGCCCGACCCGACGCGCAAGTTTAACGACGGCTCAGGACCGGTCACATACGCGAATGCCGAGACGCACTGGTGGGACAGCTCGCAAATCTACGGCGACAGCCCCAAAGCGGGGATGAAGTATCGGTGCGGGCAAGAGGGGAAGCTGCGGATCGATCCCCAGACCAAGCTGATTCCGTTGGACCCAACCGGAGTGGAGGCCACGGGCCTAACCTCAAACTGGTGGGTGGGATTGAGCCTGCTGCACAACCTCTTTACGCTCGAGCACAACGCCATCTGCGACCACCTCCTGCAGGCCTTCCCGGAGTGGAGGCACCACGCGAACCATGATGACGCGGTCTTTCGCGTGGCCCGCCTTGTCAACAGTGCCTTGATGGCCAAGATCCATACCGTCGACTGGACAACCGCCATCCTCACCCATCCAGCCCTGCAGGTCGGAATGAACGCGAACTGGTCCGGGCTGGCGGGAGCATCGGTCAAGAAATATTTCGGACGCATCAGCGCTAGCGAAGCGATCAGTGGTATCCCGGGCTCGGAAACCAACCAGCACGGCGCAGACTACTGTTTGACGGAAGAGTTCACCGCAGTGTACCGCCTGCATCCACTTCTGCCGAACGATATTCAGATTCTCGCCGCGGTGGACGGGCGGAAGGGCCGGGTTCTGAAATTTGAGTCGAACGACCCAAATGACCCGAGCGTCATCGTTGGCCCCCACGCCATGAGCAATGCGCTCCGCGACGGAACGTCGCTCCTTGATCTGGTCTATACCTTCGGCATGCAGAGTCCCGGTGCGGTCACGTTGCGCAACTTCCCGAACTGGATGCGCCGGCTGCGTCGGCGTAACGGCCAGAACATGGAAGAACTGATCGACCTGGCGACCATCGACATCCTGCGCGACCGCGAACGCGGTGTGCCGCGGTACAACCGTTTCCGCGAGCTATTTCACATGCCGCGCATGAGTTCGTTCGAACAGATGACGGAGGATCCGGACCTCGCCCGCGAGCTGCACGAAATCTACGGTCATCCGGACAAGGTCGATCTGATGGTCGGAATGTACGCCGAAAAGCCGCCGGAGGGATTCGGGTTCAGCGACACAGCCTTCCGCGTGTTCATCCTCATGGCCTCCCGCCGTCTCAAGAGCGACCGCTATTTCACAACCGACTACACGCCTGCGCTCTATACCCAGCCCGGAATGGACTGGATCGAAAACAACAACATGACCACGGTCCTCTTGCGCCACTTCCCGGAACTCACGCCGGTGCTGCTGCGGACGAAGAACGCCTTCGCACCCTGGAAGCCGGTGAAATAGGGCCGAGGATTTGCGATGGTGATGCTGGAAACATGGGATGAGGAAAGCTGATCATTGCCAAAGAGTTTAGAGTGAGCAGGAAAGACGCCCCCGGCCCGGTAATACAGGCAAGCAACGTAGTTCAAAATTCAAGCCAACGGCAACACTGGCCGCCTTGAACTCACTCTATCATCTCGGCAGTGAGGCCGCCGCCGGGCTATCAGGAGATCGTGTGGCCAAAAACATAGTCATTTGCTGCGACGGAACGGGCAACGAATTTGGCGACCATAATTCAAACGTCGTTAAGCTGTACAACACCCTGACCGTGGATGGCGAACGGCAGATTGGATACTACCACCCGGGCGTAGGCACAATGGGCGCGCCCACAGCCCACAACAAGATGAGCAAAGCTTGGTCGGTTGTCATGGGGCTGGCATTCGGGGCGGGGCTGCTGGCCAATGTCGGCGATGCTTACCGTTACCTAATGAATAGTTACGATTTCGGGGATCGAGTTTTCCTATTTGGATTCAGTAGAGGCGCTTATACAACTCGCGCGCTCGCGGGCGTGTTGCACATGTTTGGGTTGCTCTGCCCCGGCAACGACGGGCTGATCCCTTACATACTTCGGCTTTACGCAAAGCGCACGCGCAGCGCGGCTGGAATGACGCATACCTTCCAGGTGGCAGAAGATTTTAAGGCTACATTCTGCCGGCATTGTCCGGTGCATTTCGCAGGAGTCTGGGACACGGTGAGTTCCATTGGCTGGATCTGGAATCCCGTAAAATTGCCGTACACTGCGCAAAACCCCGACATGCGTAACGGCCGTCATGCGGTGTCAATCGATGAACGACGCTGCTATTTCCGAAACAATCTTTGGGGCCCTCAACTACCCGGGCAGAGTGTCAAGCAAGTGTGGTTTGCAGGTGTGCACTCGGATGTCGGAGGCTCGTATGCAGAGATGGAAAGCGGGCTGTCCAAGATCAGTCTTGAGTGGATGCTTCATGAGGGCGCGGCTCTTGGCTTGTTAGTGGATGGTCAGCGAGCCGAGCGGGTCCTTGGAAAGATGCCCCCGCCCCCACCCGTACCGCCCGACCCAACTGCCAGGGCGCATAACTCACTCAACTGGAAGTGGTGGATCATGGAATTTCTCCCGCATTCTTACTATGACCCGGTGATGAAGAAGCCCAGGTGGCGAATTCCGTTGGGTGCCAGAAGGCTGATTCCGGAAGGATCGGTACTGCATGAGACGGTATTTGAAAAGTGCCGCACCGACCAGAGTTATAGGCCTTCGAATCTACCTCAGCAGTCGGCCGTGGAACCTAGAAACGCCTGTATCCTTCCTTAGGAAGTGAGGAATGATCGCCTGACCGCCCGGCATGAATGTAGCATCGCGCGAGCCGGGCCTGTAAGAATCGCGTACGGCACGGGTTGGGAATCGGGGTTTAGCATCCGGAACGTTCCGATAGGACAGTGAGAGGGTTAAATCAAGAAGCTGCAAGAATCAGTGGCAGGAGGAACTCTTGCAGCCGAACGCTTTCCTTGGGCCCGAGGTTTTCGAACTGAATGCCCATGCAGTCCGTCCCGATGGTTCGAACCACTCGCGCGCCTAAACGCGTGAGCGACGTTCCAGCCTCAAGGTCCAAACTGACTGTGACAAGGGTACCTGATGTAAATGCGCGGCGCGACTGAACCAGCGCGCCGCCAAGGCTGAGGTCCAGTGTTGTCCCCTCAAGCCGGTCATTGCCCGCTTCGATCGAGACTCCGCAGCGTAGCCGAACGCGGGTGAAACGCCGCCTTTCGCGCTCAATGGGGCCTTCCGTAGCACGGATCAGCCTTAGTAGCTTATTGCGTTCAACCGGCTTGAAGAGGAAGAACTCAACGCCGGCCTCAAAGGCCCGCCTCATAACTGTCCGATCTGCTTCTCCGGTAATCATCACGATAACTGCAGAGGTGTTAAGGCGTGAGGCGCGAATCTGCCGGGCGAGCTCGGCGCCATCCGGGGCCGGCATGCGCATGTCCAGAAAGACGGCATGGTATTTCTCTCGCTTCAGATGCTCGGCAGCTTCGGCACTGCTGGTTAGAAAACTGGCGTCCATCCCGGCCGAGCAAAGGATTTCGCAGATCAGTTCCCCCGTGAGCGGATCGTCATCGACAACAAGAATCCGTGCAGGCAAGATACGCTCCTGTGGCGAACACGACTCCGGCAGGTCTACGCCAGGCTAGCAAACCTAAGAATCTATCCGCGCCGTTTTTGAGTCTGGCAGCCATCGGTTTAGTTCTACTCGAAGCACTTGGAAGTCGATTGGTTTCGAGAGGCACGCTCTGCAGCCTGCATTCAGTATCCGCTGCTGCTCCGCCACCAGCGCGTGTGCCGTCACGGCAATCACCGGAATCTCCCGGGTCTCCCGTTTTTGGCGCATCCAGGCGAGGAGGTCGAGGCCGTCGTCTTTACCGAGATTGATATCGAGTAGGACGATATCGAGAAGCCGCTTCGAAAAAACCTCATAACTAGCCTTCAAGTCTGCGGCACACCAAACTTCGTAGGATTCTGCTTCGAGCCAGTCCCGGAGCAACTCACGGTTGAGCTGATTGTCTTCGACGACCAGGATGCAATGTTTCAAGCGTTCTCCAAGGACGGGGAGGTCACCACGCGTTCCAATTGCTTGATCAACGGTTCTCGCCAGGAATTCTGTTTCCGGAAAAGCGATTCGGCATGCGCGTGAATATACTTTTCTTCCTCCTTGGTCAAATCCTTGCTGGTCAGTACAAACACGGAAAGCTCGGCGGTGCGAGGATTAGAACGCCATTCAGCGAGCAATTCAAAACCGCTCATCTTCGGGAGGACTAAATCAAGAATGACCAGCTCAGGCAGGGACTGCGCCACTCTGGCACGGGCCTGGGCACCATCCGACGCCGTACTCACGGAGTAGCCGTATGCCTTGAGCAACTCGACAATCACCTCGAGCGTGGATGCATCGTCTTCCACCACCAGAATGGTCCTTATCGGCGCCGCCCCTCCGCGAGACCGGAGGCAGCGCTCCACAGCAGCCAGCAACGTCGCCTTGTCCACGGGTTTAATCAAATACTCGTCAGCGCCGAGAGCACTTCCAACGCCAGGCTGATCCACGATGGTCACGACAATGACGGGGATCTTGGACGTGCGCGGGTCATTTTTCAGCTGCTGCAGCACCTCCAGCCCGTGGATGGGCTGCATGAGGAGATCCAAAGTGATGGCATCCGGCTGGTGTTCCGCCGCCATTTTCGCGGCGCGTTCCGGATGGTCACATCTCAGGGTCTCATAGCCCGAAGACGTCAACTGTGATTGGATGAGTTGCCCTGTCGCCATGTTGTCTTCAATGACGAGAATGCGCGGTGCTTTGGGGGCCCTCGGCATGGACATAGACGTCGGAGCGGGCTGATCCGTAGCGATGGCGATGAGCGGAAGAGAAAAATGGAAGCAGGCGCCATCGCCGGGCTGGCTTTCGATCTCTAGTTTACTGCCATGCAACTCGACGAGGCGCGCCGTGATGGCTAGTCCCAGGCCTGTACCCTCTGTGGCGCTGCCCGTTTCCGTCAAGCGGAAGAACGCTTCGAAGATGCGCTGCTGTTGTTCGGGGGGAATGCCCGGGCCATTGTCGCGCACTTCGATCCTGACCTGGTCAGCCACCTGACGCGCGACCAGCTCGATGCGGCCACCTTCCGGAGTGAACTTGATCGCGTTGCCGACAAGATTTGTCAGCACTTGTTTAAACCGCGTAGCGTCGGCGTGAACTTGCAGACCGGTCTCCACTCTTTGGAGTAATGCTTGCGATTTTTTTTCCGCCAGCGGGTAGAGAGCACTGATCACTTCGGCAAACGCCGGCGCGACCGTCATATGCTCCCGGTTGAGCTCCATTCTGCCCGCTTCGATTTTGGAAAGGTCCAGAATATCGCTTATGAGTGTAAGGAGGTGTTTCCCGCCGGTATGTATGTGGCCGACGTATCGTCGCTGGCGATCATTCAGCGGGCCATAACGTTCATCGGCGAGGAGGTCGGAGAAGCCTAGGACTGCGTTGAGCGGAGTGCGCAACTCGTGGCTCATCGTGGAGAGGAATTGGTCTTTGAATTTGCTTGCGCGTTCCACCTCCTCCTTTGCTCGAACGACCGAATGAGAAAACTCTTCGACCTCCTTCTTGGCGGTTTCCAACTCCGCGGTGCGCTCTCTGACGCGTTGCTCAAGTTGATCGCGAGCCTGGCGCAACGCTCCCTCGCTTTGCTGGGTCTGCGCCAACATTTCGTTAAAGGCCTCAATCAAGATGGTCAATTCGCCGGCTCCCCCGCGAGTCGGAGCCGCACGGAGTGAATAGTTCCTGTCGCGAGAAACAACCTTGGCAATCTCTGCCAATCGCACGATGGGTTCCGCAACGGCTTTCCGGAAGATGGACGAAACCAGCAAAGCTGCCAGCATGGATGCGAACAGAACAATCGCGGCGATCCCCGCGTACCGCTCCAGGCGCCGATTCAACTCCTCCACGCCAGATCGGATGTAAACAATCGCAGTCGGCTTTCCTTGAAACACGATCGAGCGGACCAGCGCGATCTCCTTGTTTCTGAGCGAGTGGATTTCTGTTTGCCCTGGAGGGATGGCAGGAAGCGGCTGGACCTCGCCCGCTCGATCGCGGGAATATGTCGCGAAAGGCCGGCCATCCGGAGTGTAAATGCAGGCAGACAGGATTTCGGGGGAAGCCCTCAACGCCGAAAGAGTGTTTTCCGCAGACCGCTGATCATTGAACAGCAGAGCGGATGCGGTATTGGAGCCTATGATTTGAGCCTGCGTGGAAAGATTCCGGAACATGTTCGCTTGGAACGTAACCATGTCATAGGCAATGAACGCGGTACATGCCAACAGGAGAGCTGTGCCGCTGACCAGCATGTTCATCCATGTGAGTCTCCTGGAGATCGTATGGTTCCGGCGCTCGCGCATCTCTATAATCCTCCCTGTCGAGCGTTCCTTCTTACGGTGGTAGCCACCTTAAGCAGTTCGGAACTCAGGGTCAGTTTGGCGGATTCCGCCTTTGTCAAGTTGATCTCGAAGCGCACTTTGTCGCCCTCCAGGACGAACTGGATCATGCCGCCCCGGCGGGAAAAGGCGGGTATGTCGCTAACAGTCAGAATGCTCGATTCATCGAGCGCCACGAGTATCTCTTTCAAATGATTTTCTTCTGTTGAACTGATGAACAGGATGCGGCATTCCCCGGCGTCTCGCGGTGTTGCAATCCGCTTCACGGCCAAAGGTTTACCGTCCAGCGTTTCACCGGCAAGCGACGAGTCAAGGCTTGGGCCAAAGGGATCCTGGCCAAGCACACAGATAGAGAACGAATCGCCCTTCGCTGCCGTGGCATTGGGGGGCCATTGGACAAATCGGCCGAAATTATAAAGATAAATGGCCTTCACCTGATACTCGGACACCTTCGGTTGTTGGGCTTGTAGGACAGAAATATGCAGAAGAGCCAAGATCACGATAACCGCGGAAGAGCGCTGCCGCACGCGTAGGTAACGGTTGGAAACACCGTTGTGCGGAGCGGATTGGTCCGATGCGGAGTTACTGGAGCGCGTCATGGATATCGGTACCGGTTACCTTCTCCAGGTGATCTTTCCATAGATGCTCCTCTTGATTCCCACCAGCGGGCCGGGGTCCCCTCCAAATTCCACGTGAGAGGGCTGCAGGAGGTTCTGCCCGACGACCGAAAAATCAACACTTTCTCCAACATGCCATCCCAACCGAACGTCAAGCGTGCTGTAGGCGCCCACGGCTTGCGCAGGAAGAGCGCTTGTGTAGCGGTACGTCTGGTCGAACTCGAAGTGTTTTGGCAAGTTGAGGATCGATTGGAAACTAACGAGATGGCGAGGACTCGAGCCTTCGTAACTACTGAGCAGCATCCCCACATCCGCAAATCCCGGCTCGTTTTTGAGCCCCATATGCAGAAACGAATAGGAGCCACGCACCTGCCACCAGTGCGTAATTTTCCAGCTCGGAGCGATTTCGGCGCCGACCGTGTTGCCCTCGATACCGTTGGCATAGGGCACGACGATGAAAAGGTGCTGCGGGGGCGGGTTGTCCGCGAGGGCGAGCGAGAGTGGTCCGTAGTTTTGCAGGTCGTGAAAGGAATTGTAAAATGCGGTGAAATCCACGTACAGGTTGCGATTGACCTGCGTGCGGTACCCCGCCTCGTAGCCGATCAATTGCTCCGCCTTTTGCCTGGGATTCCCGACGATCTCGAAAAAAATCGGCGGGGGCGGCGTTGCTTGGATCAGGATGGCGAACTGAACATCCTTGTCCAGGCGCGACGGTGTCCGCACGGCGCGCGTCACTGCGGTCCAGAAGGACTGGTGACTCGTCGGCGTCCAAAGAAGCCTCACGCTGGGCTCGTATTCAAAGCCGCTGAAGTTGTTGTGCTCCAGTTTGGTTCCTGCCGTCAGCGTGAGCTTGTCGCGCACGATCGGAACTTCGTATTGCACGAAGCCGCTGTAGATGCTGTCGATTTGCTTGTTCGGGAGAAAATTCACGCCGGCCGAGGATTGAATGAAATTGCTGGGACTCACCCTGGCCCCCAAGCCCCAGGTTAACTCCTGATCGCCGTGCACGCGCGCATGCTGGATGAAGTCAATATCAAATGTATCGCGGGTCTCGCCTAGTTCGATTTCCTGCCGGTTGGTGCGGTCAAAGTAGGCTTGAATCTGTATGTCGGAGCCCTCCCCGGTCGTGTGCCGCCAGCGTGCCAGCAGATTGCCGCCGGAGACGCTTGCCTTGGCGTCCTGCTGCGTCTCCGAAGGCGGAGAGAACGTGGCAATGAAGGTCCTATCTCCGCTTTCCCCGCGATAAATATCGCCCTGCACCGTGAAGGTGTCCTTCTCGCCGCTTTTCCAATCCGTACGGAAGCCCATCTGGCCCATGCGCCAGCGGTCGAATCCATCCCTGTCCGCGTGAAATTCCGGCCCGCGAATAGAACCCATGCCGTAGAAGCGATAGCTGAAATCCTTCCCCGCGGAGCCGCCATAGCGGACGCCCCCCGTTCCCTGTTCCACATTTCCGCCCCCCAGTGCGGCCAAAGCGCCTTGCGTGTTCGTCGCACTCTTCGTGATGATGTTGATCACCCCGTTCACCGCGTTGGCGCCCCAGATCGTTCCACCCGGTCCGCGGATCACTTCGATGCGCTCCACGTCCTCCAGCATCACATTCTGAATGTCCCAAAACACTCCCTCGAAGAGCGGTGTGTAGACGCTCCGGCCGTCAATCAAAACCAGCAAGGACTTGGAGAACTGGCCGGCAAACCCGCGAATTGCGACGGACCAATGATCCGCATCAACGCGCGCCACCTCCACGCCCGGCACCAGGCGCAGGGCCTCCGGGATACTTGTGGCTCCGGAACGGCGGATGTCTTCCTGTGTGATAACAAAGACCGCCGCAGGTGTCTTCTGAACCTGCCGTGGGTCCTTGGAAACAGTGGTGACCTGAACGTTGCCGAGTTGTTCGAGGCTCAGTTGCTTCAGGTTTTCTGGAGGCTTTTGATCGTCTGCCGTGGCCTGGGCCCAAGCCATCTGACCTGTCACCGTGAGCGAAAGCAGAAGGGCGAGAGTGTTTGCGGCCGCGATCCGGCAAATAGATGACCGGTATGGGCGATGAAAATCGAATTCTCTGCCCGGCCGATTCTGAAAACAGCTAGCGCTCATTCCTAGCTCCTACATCCGCCAAATGAGGTGCTGATTCGGCCACAAGCAGTTCGAGTTGATCGACCAAGGAACCATCCCACCAGCCGCGCTTTACTTCTTCCCGCATGATGGCAAACGCTTTTCCCGTGGAAAGAGCCTTGCGGTAGGGCCGGTCCGTGGTTAGCGCATCAAAAATGTCGGTGACTTGAAGGATGCGCGCGGTGAGCGGAATTTGTTCGCCCTTCAGCCCGTCCGGGTACCCGGAGCCGTCCTGCTTTTCATGGTGGTGACGAATGATCGGCAGCACGTGACGGAAGGATCGGAGCGGGGCGCAAATTCGCTCGCCCACGATGGTGTGCTGCTCCATGATTTTCCGCTCTTCTGCCGTCAGTGGTCCCGGTTTAAGAAGGATGTGCTCCGGTACGGCCAGCTTGCCGATATCGTGCACGAGACCGCCTCGGCGCAGAGCGACACGCAGTTCCTCGGATAAACCCAGCTTTTCCCCCAGCGCAACCGAATACTTCGAAAGCCGGTCGCAGTGCCCTTCGGTATAGGGGTCCTTTGCCTCGATACTCAGCGCTAGACTAAAGAGGACGGTCTCGGCGTTGTCCAGCTCATCGGTGAATTGCTTCAAGCGCAACAGGGAATGCACGCGGGCCAGCAGCTCGTGCTTATTCACGGGTTTGTTGAGGAAATCATCGGCGCCGCACATGATTCCGTGGATGCGGTCGTGGTCGCTGTTCAGGCTGGTGAGTAGTACGACGGGAATCAAGCGAGTTTCCGGGTTAGATTTTATCGCCTGACAGACTTCAAACCCGGTGGGGCGGGGCATCACCACATCCAGCAGCGCGAGATCAATGGAGTCGCTATGCACTTGCTTTAGCGCCTGCTGGCCGTCTACCGCACAAATGACATGGTAACCCTCTGCGCCCAGCAAGGCGGAGAGAAGTTCGCGGTTCGCTTCGTGGTCATCGGCAACAAGGATGGTTTGATGATGACCTTGTGGAGCGGACATATCGCCTCCTCAACGATTCTCTCGACGATGGAAGGGTTAAGAGCGTGGACTCCTGTCGATCGCGAAGAGAAACCGTCGGGCCCAGGCAGCGGAACGCATCGCATGAGGCCTATTCGCAAGTATCCCAAACCCGCAAGTTTTTCTTTCATTTAGTCAGTGTTAAGCTACCAAGAAGTAAACAGGACGAGTGGGGTGGCCATTCCCCCTACACGCGCATTCTGGATGGGCTATTACCTTCGCCCTAGAACTAAGCAGGCTCCTAAAGACCTATCGCACTGGCTCGTGGGGAAGGAGTTTCTCTGTGAAGTCCGGAATGCTCAGCGCCAAAGGAAAGGAGTGGCGGAAATGGGAACAAGCGTCAAATCACTAAGCAACCTGGCGACCAGGGAAAAAGACCACGGGGTGGCAAACTCTGTAGCAGGCCCCCCCACTGCTTGGGGCGCCGACTTGCGAACGAAGAGACAGCGGACGTGGCGGTCCCGGCGGCATCGTAGCCGGCCAGAGAGAGGCTGGCAGGCCTTTGCGAAGCTAAAGGGGGTGAAAAACAATGAGGGTTGGAAGCGGGTCATGGGTTCGATCCCCACCGCCCCTACCATTTGCGAAGCTAAAGGGGGTGAAAAACAATGAGGGTTGGAAGCGGGTCATGGGTTCGATCCCCACCGCCCCTACCATCCATCTTCCTGATGGATGGACACTTAACAAAAATACGCGGGGGCAAAAAGGGGCAGATTAGGCCGATGATCCGGTTCTGTGTTTCCTTTCAGCGGCACGGGTGACAACCGGACGCGCCATTTCAGTGTCAAGTCGATATTTCCCGGAACGCCGTTTGAGCGAAGCCGCCCATTGGCGAGACTTGTCCGGCTAGCGCGATTTAGCCGCTGATTTGAGTGAAGGAGTTGTTTCCCAAACTCTTCCCATGACGCCCGGCGAGTTCACGCAGCCACGCGTCGATTGCGGAGTGCTGCTCGGTTCCCATTTCTTCAAACAGCACGCCCATGCCGAAGATTCCGAAGCCGCCGCCGGAATGCATGTAGAGCACTTTGCCATGTAGTTCGCAAGAGTTCGTGCCATCGCAGATGCGGAGATGCAATTTCGTACGAAGGGGAATGGGTTCGAGAGTATCGATATAGCAGCCGCGCGAGCTTAGCTCGGCAAGTTGGCCGCGAACTCCCGTACCGTCGCGAAGGGTCACTTCGGCCTCCGCGAAAAACGAGAACCGCGGATTAGTACGCCTTGTTTTATAGCGACCTTCGGCCATGATGTCCCTCCGGTGCGGGAACGCCGCAATTCGTGTGAATTCAGTCTACAGAGCCCCAGTTGGCACATCCAGACGTTTATGCTTCTGCCCGCCGAAAGAGGTAACTGGCACTCCGTACGGGTTGTTGATGCCTCTTTCTAGCACGATTTGGGCCGGTTCGGGCCTTTACTCCACATATCCGACACGCGTTGGAAGACGACTATAAACTATGTGTTTTCTGCGAATTAAGATTCGCAGGCTCCGATTTAGTAACTCCCCCAACCGAAAGCGACCTGAGGAGGCAGCTTGGGTGTGTATCCAAGATGCCAATGATGGGCAGGAAAGTCCCCTGAAAACAGTACTTGTGGCCCATTCGTGCAAACAATAGGGATCGCTAATAAGTACTAAACGTTCTAGGACCCTTATTTTTTGAGTGCTTAGGCTCCGTTCGGATAAGTAGCTTGGACTTTCGTGATTTTGGAAGGAATACAAGCCGAACCGGATTAATGAGGCGGATTTCTGTCGTAACGAGCACTGCGGGTCGGAATGGCGATGAGTAGCACGGGAGGAGACATGGCCTTAGACGCGCTAGATCAGAAGACTCTGAACAGCCTTCCACGGCTGTCGGAGGTCTACGATGCATACGGCGTCGAAGTCAATGCTTTGTCCCTGAACGAAATCTTTGCGCTTTACGAGCGCGCCGGTTTTCTCTATCCCGAAAAAGCTGCCCGACTTACTCCGCACCTCAGACAAGTCCGAGACAACTGGCGGCGCATGTTAAAGGCTGGCGATTCGCTTCTGTACGTCCTGACAGCCGGTGACAAGAAAACGGGCCTTGCTTCGATTGCAGTTTGGCGCACGACGCATTTCGGGTGGACTTCGCAACATCTAGTTTCCGAGAACAACCCGATGGCGTCGCGGGCGGTGATGCTGGCAGGAACGGCCGCCAGCATTTTGAAGGGTATTGATGAGTCGCATCAAAATTGGTTTCGGCCAGAGAATCGCTTTCCCTCCAGAGTGTTTGGATCCATGGTTCAGACGATCGGGCAGTCTCTCTCTTCTGTTCAGCGGCACATGTATTTCGCGCTGCCGAAGAATTCGCCACTGCCCTCGGGGGGCAGAGTTCGCGTTGTCCCTTATGATTCTTCTCACGAAGAAGCCCTTTGCCTAATCGCTTCGGTCGCGCGCGGCAGTATTTACGTCGCCGCTGAGCAGTTAGCAACGGATCCAGAATTGACCGAGGTGGACCAGTTGTACCGAGAGGTAGGGCTCCGGCGGACTCGTCGCGTGTGGCTGGCTTACCGGGGGTACAAGGATGAACCAATCGGTGCGGTTGTTGCCTATCGCGGTCCTTTGGGCCTGAACTTCAGTTACATAGAAAATCGCTGCGACTTGCTTTTGCATCCCACGCTTCCCGAAGCTGATGTTGAGGATGTTGTTGCCGCACTCCTTAGAGCATCTGCTTCCGCTTATGAGGACTTTGAGCTCGACACCATTCCGGTGATCGCAGAGGAAATTGCCGCGCCAGCCTTGCTTCAGCTGGGGGCAGAGTTCGTCCGCCACTATTGCCAGGGAACGTGGTTGCAGAAAGGGCAGCTGCGCTTCTACCGGCATATCGATGCCTTCTACTCAAGACTCTTAGCACGTGCCGAAAAGCACGCGATGCAGCCAAGTCTTATTGGGCAGGAACACTGATGAGCCAGGCCACGCCAATCGACTACATCATGGAAGACCCGCGCGAGGCATTGCGTCTCGAGCAGAAGGTCGATCCCGTTGCGTGGGTGCAAAAGTATCTGGCGCATCGAGTCTGCCCGGGCGCGGATGTTCTTTCCGTGGGATGTGGTCCCGGCGTCATTTTGCGCTCGGTCGCCAATCTGGATTCATCCGTCAGGG
>WNEZ01001428.1_pt1 | contig 23796 bp, 35 predicted proteins | sample 5400521 | NCBI WGS metagenome assembly WNEZ01 (sample SAMN13153339, study PRJNA577476) | soil metagenome | isolation source: 120 cm saprolite under Douglas fir tree site 2 hole 1 replicate 1 | place: USA:California | collected 2015-04-18
CCAAAAAGACGAACTGCCAAACAGTTTGCTGTAATTCCCCAACCCGATGAAGGTTGGCTGAGCGATCAGCCCCCAGTTGAAGAAGCTGAGGACGGCGACCGCTATAATGGGTAGGATCAAAAAGATCAGCAGGCCAACGAAGCTGGGCAACAGGAACGCATACGCCTGGAGAGCGAATTTCGCTTCAGGCCGAAGCAGGCGGCGTCCTTTCGCGGGGCTTATGGGGCTCTGGCCCAGGTCGATGGCATCATGTGTGAGTCCATGCATGTGCTTGACCCCCTCAAATAAATACAGTGAGCACGCAATATGAAAAATACTACGGTACAATCCTTTGAAGAACTTCAGGCACGTAGAAACACCTTCTCGCTTGTTCCAATCACCTCCTTGAATTTATTCATGAACACGTGTACATTCTCTGAAAGAGATATTACCATCCTTTTTGTTCCTTGTCAAGAGGTCAAAATGAACGCAGGGCAATCGCATCTAAACTCGTAAACTGAGGCTGGAAGCCGCGTGAGAATTGAGCAGCTTACAATGGCTCGAAGCGTAGACGCGCTCTGCAAGTCACCTGGAAAATTAGATGCGATTGCCTTGAATGAACACGTGGACATTTGACCGACTCTGGTCATTTTTCCATGTACTCTTGTCTGGGGGCAGGGTCTGTGTCTGGGGTCAGCAGATGCAGCTCTGAGAAGGGGATGAATTTACCAAAGCTGCCCATATTGGTGCGTTCGGGAAATTCGTGGATGAGAACCAGGGTCGATAATGAGTTTTAGGCAAGGTTCAATGCACTTGACAGTTCCTCATCAACACAAAGGTCCCGCCCTGTCATGCTGAGCGCAGCGAAGCATCTCTGTGCGTAGCGAGACAGATGCTTCGCTGCGCTCAGCATGACACAGGGTGACTGTTCACCCTGTCAAGGACTCTTCTTCACAATTGAACCATGCCTTAACACAATAATCGGGGTAGGTGGTGGGGCTCCCACTGGCCGATAAATCGGCGGTGGCCACGATAAATCGGGCCCTACGGGGGTGCCGTACCCGTTCACGAGACCCTGGGTATTTCGTTACAGTTCATAATCGGCGATGTGCACGATGAATCGGCACCTACGGTTTCCCCAGGAATTAGCGAATGCACCAATATAGGGGAATTGGCTAATTCGTTATCATCTTCGGCTCGGCTCGTCTCCAGGAGCGGTGTGATGTTTATTTCCACAAATATGGCCAAAGTCGAGCACTTGACAAAAGTCCTCTGGCAGTATGATACTAGAGGCAGAATCATGAACACGTATACATCCCAGGTAAGGAGGTTCTGTATGGCTACAAGTGAAGAAGTGGCTCGGTTCGCGGGTGTTTCTCGTGCAACGGTCTCACGGGCACTCAATGGATCAGCACGAGTGAGTGATGAAGCGAGAGAGCGCGTTCATGCTGCAATCGCCGCACTTGGATACGAACCAGATGTGGTCGCCCAGAGCCTGGTTCGACAACGCTCCCGGGTGATTGCTGTGAACCTCTTTCCTGAAGGCGACGAACTGCCCCTTTCGCACCTCGGGCAAACGGCGCGCTACTTCTACCTGGGTGTGGTGGAAAACATTGAGCGTGAGGCTATTTCATTGGGCTATGATTTGCTTTTACCTACCCGCCCACGCGGCAAATCTCCAGAGAACTACGTGCGTAGTTTGCAGACACGACGTGTTGCTGGGTGCGTCATGCTCCATGCAACAGATGCACGCATCCAGGCCTTGATCCATTCTTCCATTCCCACGGTGTTCATCGATAGGATGAGTCAAGGGAGCCATGCTACCTATATCAAATCGGATAACATCGATGGCGCTCGTCAGGCGACCGAGCACTTGCTTGCTCTTGGCCATAGGCGTATTGCCCTCCTGACCGGGTCTACAATCGATCTCGCTGGTCTCGAGCGTCTGCTAGGATGTCAGCAGGCCCTGGCGCAGGCAGGTATCGCACCAGATTCCGGCCTGGTGCATCAATCAGGCTGGAACATTGATGAGGCCTACGAGGCGGCCAGGGCCCTATTAGCTGAGCGTCGCGACTTTACCGCTATCGTTGCCGGAAGCGATTTCATGGCTATCGGTATCCTTCGTGCGCTCACGGAGCAAGGGCTGCGTGTTCCAGACGATGTTTCCCTGGTCGGCTTTGATGATATTGATTTATGTCAATATACCATTCCACCGCTCACAACCGTGCGGCAGGATCGCGTAGCTATGGGGCGGGAGGCCGTACATCGGCTCATTGCGATGATAGAAGGCACAGAAGAAGCATCTCCACTGATACTTCCGACCCAACTTGTTGTCCGCAAATCGACAGGGCCTGTCCCGGAGGAGTTGCATTGACCATGTCAAATATTACCATCTTAGGTGCCGGGAGCACCGTTTTCGCTCGTCAACTTATGACTGACATTTTGCAGATCGAGGGGCTAGACGAGGGTTGTTTCGCGCTGGTGGACATTGATGCGAGCCGCCTGGAGCTAGCGCATCAGATCGCTGAACGACTCATTACCCAGAGTGGGAAGCGCTGGAAGGTGCGTGCATCCACTAAGCGACGTGACCTGCTGGCAGGGAGCGATTTTATCATCAACACCATTGAGGTCGCCGGTCTCGCTAATGTACGCCACGACTTCGATATTCCCATGAAGTATGGTGTGAACCAGTGTATTGGTGACACCATCGGCCCGGGAGGAATCTTCAAAGCGCTACGCACTGGTCCCGCCTGGCTCGACATCCTTCACGACGCCGAGCAGCTCTGTCCGCAAGCCTGGGTGCTCAACTATACCAATCCCATGTCAATACTTACCCTCGCAGCCCTTGCCGGTACAACTATGCGCGCCGTTGGCCTGTGTCATAGTGTGCAGTCGACCACAAAGCAGTTAGCAAACTATCTGAATGTACCCTACGGGGAATTAGCATGGCGCTGTGCAGGTATTAACCACAATGCCTGGTTTACAGAGTTGCGTTACCGGGGTCAGGATATGTACCCTCGCCTGCGTGAACTGGCCCAGGTACGCGAAATATATGAACGCGACCCCATCCGCTTCGAGATTATGCGCTACTTTGGGGCGTTTGTCACGGAGAGCAGCGGTCACTTTTCGGAGTATGTCCCCTATTTCCGCAAAAGGCCCGACTTGATCGAGCGTTACTGCCGCGAGGGGTATCTGGGTGAGACCGGGTTCTATGCGAACAACTGGCCCACCTGGCGTGAAGAGAAAGATGCTTCCATTCGCGAAATGCTAGCTGGCACACGTGCTCTCCCTTTCACGCGGAGCCATGAATACGGCTCTTTCATTATCGAGGCCATGATGATGCACCACCCAACGGTGATCTACGGCAACGTGCGCAACACCGGCCTTATCGACAACCTACCCAATGGTTGCGTGGAGGTCGCCTGCCTGGTCGATCAGAACGGCGTGCAGCCCTGCCACTTTGGTTCCCTACCGGAGCAACTGGCTGCGCTCAATCGTAGTCACATGTCAATTCACTCGCTCATGTGCGAGGCCTTGCTTACCAGGAATAAAGAAGCAGCACGCTACGCACTGCTGCTCGACCCATTAAGCGCGGCTGTCTGCTCTCCTGCTGAGATCAGCGCGTTGTTCGATGAGATGTGGGAAGCAGAGCGGGAGTATCTCCAGCAAGGTTTCAGCTAAGAGCAGCTCTATGACAGAGGATCAAACGCTCTGGGGGAAACATAAATAGGGGCGCAATTAATTGCGTCCCCTATTTATTGAATGCACTTCCTAGCAGTATTAACGTTTCGTGTACTGTGGAGCCTTGCGGGCACGTTTCAAACCGGGCTTCTTGCGCTCCTTCATACGTGGATCGCGTGTCAGGAAGCCAGACTTACGTAGAGTAGACTTCCAATCGGGATTGACACGTACAAGGGCACGGGCTAGCGCATGGCGAATAGCGCCTGCCTGGCCACTGGTTCCTCCACCGAGGACACGCACCGTCATGTTATATGCATTGCCCAGGTCGAGCACGCGTAACGGGCCAGTCATAACGGACATAAGCGCTTCGCGCTGGCCAAAATAGAGACGACTATTTTTGCCGTCTTCTGGGCCTGGTGTGGATGCGTTGGGCCAGCATAAATCTTGAGGTGGGACATAATCTCCGCACCCAAACGATTATGCATCACCATGCCCTTCACAGCATGCTGCAAAGCACGTTCAGGATGCTTTCCCTCCAGCGTCTGCCGCAGTGTCCTCTGCTTCAGACCACCAGGATACTGACTATGGCGGTAATATACCTTCTGATCCATGCGCCTGCCTGTCACAGCAATCTTGTCAGCATTAATCACGATCACAAAATCACCACTCTGCAGGTGGGGTGTGAATGTAGGCTTATGCTTACCGCGCAAAATCTGCGCGATTTGCGAAGCCACGCGGCCCAACACCTGACCCTCAGCATCGATGACATACCACTGCGGTTTCAGGTCGGCAGCTTTGGCGCTATACGTCTTCATCATTGTTCGTTCTGCCCTCTTTTGCTTGTCTAAAATCTTCAGGATACGTAACCCGTACCAGGCATAGCCCATGCGATGGAGCCGCTGAACCGGGGTGCGTCTTATCAGCACGTTGCACAATAGCAGCAAATTCGTCGAGACTGAACCGCCTCTGCCCAACGAGCAACAGCGTTCCAACAATCCTGCGAACCATCCCTGTGAGAAAGGCATCCGCAGTAAAATCACAATAGATAAGTGCTTCTTGACACTTGCAACTCGCCTCAAGCATCGTGCGAATAGATAAATGTGGCCCCGGTTTCAACGGATTCGTCTCATCGGGACTGCGTCCAAAGGCTCCAAAATCTTTACGCCCCAACAAGAGTTGGCACGCTTCATTCATCAAATCCACTGCTAATGGCTGTGGATGATGATAGCTATACCTTGCTCGCAACGGTGATGGCGCAATGCCGTTCCATATCGTATAGCGATAGGAGCGACTCTTAGCACTGTAACGCGCATGGAAGCTGTCGGGCACTTCCTTTGTCCATTGTACCGCTACCGATTTGGGTAAGACGGCATTCATGGCTCGCATCCACACCTGAGGCGTCAGAGCTGCGTTCGTGCGAAAGTGAATCACCTGTCCACTTGCATGCACCCCCGCGTCTGTGCGACCCGCACCGTAAACAACAGACATCTCACCCGAGATGCGCGCAATCGCCTCTTCTAAGGTTCCTTGTATCGTCGGCCCATGCTCATTGCTCTGACGCTGAAAGCCGTGATAGCCGGTACCATCATACTCAATTCCACACGCGAGCTTCATGCTTTTCTAGGAGCCTGATTTAACACAGTTGTAGGCAATCAACCAACCGTAGTAGTCCGCCAAGCTTCATTTGGCCAGTTTGCGTCCATCCGAAATGGCCCCGGAAGGGATTTCACCAGCGCCAAATGAAGCTTGGCGGACTAGTAGGGGCCGATTTATCGGCCCCTACTAGTCCGTCTAGCTTCATTTGACCGGTTGGCGTCTATCCAATACGCTCGATTGCCTACAACTATTTCACACACTCCTCCGTCATCCGTAGATAGAAGGTAGAAGCCACTCAGAGGACGCGATTTATCGCATTTCGCGTCCTCCACGAAGCTTTCCTTACACCAGGGTAATTTGCGCCATCTCGGCAGCATCGCCCAAACGCCTGCCAAGTTTCGTGATACGAGTATAGCCACCAGGACGACTGGTATAACGTGGCGCCAGTTCCTCAAAAAGTTTCCTGACAACTAACTCATCCGGAAGCGATTTCAAGATACGGCGGCGCGCGCGCAATTCTATAACCATTGCCTCGTACGCGGCCTGCAACGCCTCTTCTGCTTCATCCTCTTTAGAAATGATGCGCAGCAATTCATCGCGACGATCTTTGAGCTTCTTCTCCAGGAATCTGCGCCCCTTATCGGTCAAAGGCGGCTTGCCTTGCTCGGCGCGTTCCTCATTCGAATAAACCCTATCATCGAGCGAGAAACGGCCCCTGCGGGCAAAAGCCAGGATTTGTGTTGCCTTCTCTTCGTCAGAGACGACCGAAGCAAGATATTCCTGGGCGGCACGACGTCCTTTGACAGCTATAGATATCAGCTTTTCAGTTTCACCACGAATAGCATGCGCACGTGCCTCAGTGGTTTTTATACGATCATAACGGATGAGACCCGCCATTAAGTTTCGACGCGCAGAGCGGCGGCGCGGCTCAGGCATGCTCATCCGATTACCGGCAACTCGGTGCCTCAACTCAGTCCTCCATTTCGTGATCGCCGTCCATGTCGGCCCCAACAGCGCTGGTACGCGGATTCGGCAAGAAATTGCGTGCAAGCAATCGCTCGCGAAGCTCCTGTAAGCTCTTCTCGCCAAAGTTTCGCACGCCAAGCAGGTCTTCTTCATTCATCGATAACACCTGTCCTACCTTCGTAATGTTGCTGCGCTTGAGGCAGTTATAGGCACGCACCGAGAGATCAAGTTCCTCTATAGGAGTGTCATAAATCTTCTGCGGTATCGGCATACTGCTCAAAGGTGGCTTTTCTGGTTCGGTCAGCGTTGCCCGGTAGTTGGCAAGCTGCGTAAAGTGGCGCACCAGGATATCGGCGCTCTGGCGCAAAGCCTCATCCGGCTGAATTGTACCATCGGTCCAGATATCAAGAACAATCTTATCGAAGTTTGTCATTTGCCCTACACGCGTATGCTCTATGCTGTAATTCACCTTTTGCACAGGCGTGTAAATGGCATCTACAGGAATCACCCCGATGGGCTGATCTTCTTTCGAATCGGCGGGCACATAGCCTCTTCCCGTCTCAACAACCAGTTCCACCTCGAGGCGAGCATTTTCGTCATCAAGTGTCGCAATGTAGAGATCAGGGTTGACAATCTCTACAGTACTCGGCGCCAAAATGTCCGCCGCCGTTACTACACGCTCCCCACTCACCTCTAAGCGCATCGAAACTGGATGGTCCGAAAAGGAGCGGAGGCGCAGTTTCTTGATGTTCAACACGATATCCGTAACATCCTCCATCACATGAGGTATGTCCTGAAATTCGTGCTGTACCCCGTCAATACGAATAGAGGTCACAGCTGCACCTGGCAGCGAAGAGAGTAACACGCGCCGCAGTGCATTGCCCAGGGTCATCCCGTACCCCGCCTCTAAAGGCTCAATATCATAGCTCGCATAGTTTCCCTGAGTTTTTGTATTTTTAATGCGAGGCAGAGTAATTTCTTCCAAGGTCCAACCTGCCTTTCTTTTCCTACCACTACCTATTCCTCATCCTATTGATAAAGGAATATTTAGGGAATATACACCGGGCCTTTTCACCCTATACCCTGCGACTTCCCTCAAAAGAATGTGCGGAAAAGCTGGTAATCCAAGAGTCCTGCGCCCTGTGACGGTCCCTGCTACTGGACCGTGAAGGCATATACCCATCCGCTAATAGGCGTATTAACGTTGATAATATTCAACCACCATCTGTTCTTCAAAGGGCAGTTCAAGGTCTGTTCGCGAGGGTAGGGACAAGACACGACCCGACATCTCATTGGTATCCAGGCGCAGCCACGCAGGTACACCTTTCTCCGCCAGTAACAATGCGCGGGTCTTGAAGTACTCAAGTCCTTTGCTCCGCTCGCGTACAATAATCACATCATTTGGTTTAGCAATAAACGAAGGAATATCAGTTTTACGACCATTCACAGCAAAGTGTCCGTGACATACAAGCTGCCGGGCCTGAGCACGCGAATCGGCAAAACCGAGACGATATACCAGGTTATCCAGCCGCATCTCCAGCAATTGGAGCAGGTTCTCGCTCGTTCTCCCCGGACGGCGGGCAGCCGTATCAAAGGTCTTGCGGAACTGGCGCTCCAATAAGCCATACGTGCGCCGTACCTTCTGCTTCTCGCGTAATTGCAACGCATAGCCCGAAGCTTTGCGTGGTCGACCCGTACCATGTTGGCCAGGTCGGGTATTGCGGCGCTCAAGTGTGCAATTGGTTATACACTTGTCGCCCTTTAGAAAAAGTTTTACCCCCTCACGCCTACACAATTTGCAGACGGGGCCGGTATAACGCGCCATGTAGTTGACTCCTCCTCACACGCACTTCACAGGTTACACGCGACGCCGCTTCGGCGGTCGGCAGCCATTGTGCGGAATTGGTGTTACATCAGTGATCGAAGTGATATTCAGTCCAGCAGCTTGTAATGAGCGAATAGCCGCCTCTCGGCCAGAACCGGGCCCCTTGACGTACACTTCGATTTGTCGCAGACCATGCTCCATCGCCTTACGTGCCGCCGACTCAGCAGTAACCTGAGCAGCATAAGGAGTGCTCTTGCGCGAGCCTTTGAAGCCCTGTCCACCAGCACTTCCCCACGAGATGACATTGCCATTGGGGTCTGTCAAGGTAACGATTGTATTATTAAAAGTCGCTTGAATGTGTGCTTGACCACGCAGAATGGACTTGCGTTCACGCCGCCTTGGCCTGGCTGTTGGTTTCTTTTTATCTGCCGCCATGCTTTTGCAATACCTCCCCAGAGCTACTTCTTAGCTACTGCCTTTTTCTTACCAGCCACAGTTCTTTTCGGTCCACGACGTGTACGCGCATTAGTGCGTGTACGCTGGCCTCGCACCGGCAGGTTGCGGCGATGGCGTATTCCACGATAGCAGCCGATTTCAATGAGCCGCTTAATATTCGTATCCACTTCGCGGCGCAAGTCACCCTCGACCTTATACTCACGGTCGACTACCTCACGAAGACGGTTGACCTCTTCTTCTGTCAGGTTTTTTACCCGCGTATCCGCGTCAATACGTGTTCGCTCCAGGATTTTACGGCTTGTTGTTAAGCCGATCCCATAGATATACGTCAGCGAAATCTCCACGCGCTTGTCGCGTGGAATGTCAACGCCGGCGATTCTAGCCATCTTCTCCTCCAGTTTCGGGCCTCGAGTCTCAAGTTTAGTTTGGGCTTGAAACTTGAAACCCGAAACCCCCTATTAGCCCTGCTTCTGCTTATGCTTGGGGTCTTTACTACAGATAATCATTACAACTCGATTGCGCCGAATTACCTTGCAGTGTTCACAACGCGGCTTTACCGAGGCACGTACTTTCACGATTTGCCCTCCTCATTCTTTATAGAAGAAAATGTAATAAAGTAGGCAGGTGAATAGGTAATCAAAGCGCATAGTCAGTCTTCCCGGTCCTATCCATCTATCCTACCTGGCCCTGTTTGTACTCGTCAAAAAAATGCTCATCAGAAGAAATGGAAGATTGAAAGAGAGGGGTTCGCCACCTCACTACCTCACGTTCTCACACGCCATGTTATGCGACCTCGTGTCAGGTCGTAGGGTGATAGCACCACCTTCACCTTATCGCCCGGCACAATACGCACGAAATTCATTCGTATACGCCCTGAAAGCGTTGCAAGGACCTGGTGTTGTTCATCTATTTCGACCTTAAACATGGCATTAGGGAGGGCCTCAATAACTTTACCCTCTACTTCGATTTCATCCTTCTTTGGCATAGCATCCTTTCTCTAACGACGACTACAGGAGTGATGATTCCATGACAAAATGGCAGCAGTTGACACTGCTGCAGCCAACTACGAATTATAACACAAATGGCAATAAAAGTCTAGAGACATTTTTATCTCTTTTAATACCCTTCCGCCTGGATTGCCATGCACAACCTTATCGTTTACAGACGACGTACAAAGTGATGCTGGGTAACGATATGTACTATAGCGATAGCCCAAAGAGCTTGTTATCGCCATTATGCTTCCTTTAGCGTGCCTACTATGATGAAACCTGCCATCTCCCTATCACCTCCAGGAGCGCTTTCTGCACCTGGTCGATACCGAGGTTTCCATCTACCTCTGCCAGCTTGTGCTGCTTCTCATAGTAGTCAAGCAGTAGAATGGTCTCGCTGAAGAAGATATTCAACCGCTTCTCGACTGCTTCTCCCCTATCGTCGGGACGTTGATACAATTCACTTCCATCCAGGTCACATATACCTGGTACCTTCGGAGGATGAGTGTATATGTTATAAACGTGCTGGTTCGCCTTACAGATATAGCGCCCCGCGAGCCTTTCGAGCAACTCCTCTCGCGGTACTTTCAGATAGATCGCGAGATCGATCTGCTTTCCGAGTCTCTGTAATCCCTCATCCAGAGCCTGCGCTTGAGCAACTGTGCGTGGAAAGCCATCTAACAATACTCCCTGCGCACAATCTGGTTCTTGAAGACGAGCGAATACCATTGCTACGGTTATTTCGTCGGGAACCAGTTCCCCGCGATCCAGGTATGCTTTGGCCTTAATTCCTAGCTCAGTCTTCTCATCAAACGCTTTACGAAAGAGGTCGCCGCTGGCAACATGAGGAATGCCAAGTGCCTGCGAGAGCAGCTCGGCCTGCGTCCCCTTGCCCGATCCCTGTGCTCCAATCAGGATAATATACACGTTTACCTCCGGTGTTTGGCCTTAGGTGAGGAAACCCGAATAGTTACGCATCACCATTTGGGCTTCGACCTGCCTGACTGTATCCAGCACCACTCCCACTACAATCAGGAGCGCCGCACTACTAAGCAACTGGTTGCCTCCTACACGTGCGAAGTACGGCAAAACCGCCACAATTCCCAGGAACAATGCGCCAGCCAGCGTTATACGATTGAGAATATCGTTCAGGTGCCTGCGTGTCGCCTCACCAGGACGATACCCCGGAATATGAGCGCCCTGCTTCTGCAAAGTATCTGGAATGTTCTGCTGCTGCCACACTACATACGCGTAAAAGTATGTGAAAGCAACTACTAACAAGAAGTAGATGGCCCAATAGTACCACGTTCCGGTATTAGCAATATAGGTTCCAACCCAATTCGCTACGCTCGCCAACCAGGTAGTATTACTGGTCGCCAGGTATTGGGCCAGTACTGCCGGGAAGATCAGCATAGACTGCGCGAAGATGAGCGGAATCATTCCCGCGCTGTTGACCTGCATCGGAATATAGGTTCTTTGCGCGGTACCCACCATCATGCCGCGTCCAACCATGCGCTTCGTCGGATACTCAATTGGTACCCGGCGCTGCCCCTGGTAGACGTAGACGATGCCAAGGATCGTCACTAATCCTATAACCGCGAAGACTGCGATACTGACAATACTACCACCAGCGGTCGAACTAGCTGTATACCCCGATTGCACCAGGCTCGGAATACGACTCACAATTCCGCCAAAGATGATGATCGATATACCATTACCAATGCCATTCTCTGTGATCAATTCGCCAATCCATACCAGGATCATCGTACCAGCCGTCAGCGAAATCAAGATAGCCCAGGACTCCAAGGCAAACTGCGGATCGAAAAGGTTGAAATTAGTCAGGACGCCGAAACGCACGAAGATCGCGGCGTTGCCAATGGCCTGTAAGAACGCCAGTGGCACAGTGACGAGGCGTGTGATCTGACTGAAGCGCAAGCGTCCCGACTCTCCTTCACGCATCATGTTCTCTAAGGCTGGGATAATTGGCTGCAAGAGCTGCATCACAATCGTTGCCGTAATATACGGATAGACACCCATCGCAACGATAGAGAACTGCTGTAATGACCCACCGGAAAAGACATCCAGCAGCCCGAGCAACTGGCCAAGGTTCTGATTGCTATTCGTCGAAAACAGGTTAGCCAGGTTATGCGCTTCAGTTGCCGTCAAAGGCACCGTGACATGTGCGAGGACGCGGAAGATCAGTAACATCGCCAGGGTAAAAAGAATCTTTTTGCGTAGATCTGGAATAGTCCAGATGCTGCGCAGACGTTCCCACATGGGAATCTCCTTTCAAGAATCGACAAGGATACACTACATAAGATATTACGAACAGTTATACCTCGGTGTTCCGTTGTACTGGCGCCTTCTTACCTTCGTCCTTACGTCTCTTCGTCTTTTCGTACACTTTTGTTGGAATAATCTCAACTGTACCACCAGCAGCTTCAATCTTAGCTTGGGCACTGGCAGAGAACTTATGCGCACGCACAGTCAGCGCACGATCCACTTCGCCATTTCCCAGGACCTTCACCAGACCATTGCCCTCAGCCTTTGTCATTAAGCCTAAAGTCACCAGGGCCTCTGGCGTAACGTGTGTACCTGCTTCAAAAAGTCCAAGATCGGTTACATTTATAATGGCATAGTCACGACGGAAAGCAGTATTGCTGTTGCCAATACCACGTAGGAATGGTAGTCGTTTCGACAGACGCGTCTGACCACCACTAAATGCTCGATGTATTTTTCCACCGGTGCGCGCCTTCTGGCCTTTTGTGCCACGGCCAGCGGTCTTGCCACGACCGGAGCCGTGCCCACGACCAACCCGCCTCTCTGGCTTGTGCGCACCAGGAGCTGGTCGCAAATCAGAAAGTTTCATAAGACTTCTTCTTCCTGTACCTTTACCAGGTGGTTCACCTTCCGAATCATCCCACGCAAGGCGGGATGGTCTTCATGCTCCACCGTCTGTTGGAGTTTACGAAACCCCAACGCACGAATAGTCGCCCTTTGGTCCTTTGAATAGCCAATTGCGCTTTTGACCCATTTAATACGCAGTTTTGCCATTTTTTTCTCCAATCGCCGTCTATCTACGACGCTCGCCACCGCCACGACGGTCGCCACGCTCACCACCACGGCGGTCTCGGTCGCCACGCTCACCACCTCCTCTACGTCCTGCAGTGGGCCTGCTCTCACGCGCTTCTCCTTCACGAGCAGCACGTGCCTGTGCTGCTTGCTCAGCAGCGCTGCTTGCGGCAATAGCTAGACGCTCGGCTTGCTTCTTACCAACTACTTCAGCAACCGTTTTACCGCGCAATGCAGCCTCTGCCTCGGCAGAACGCAATTCGCGTAGCCCCTGTAAGCAAGCATTAATAGTATTCGCTGCATTAGTGCTTCCAAGCGACTTCGTCAAGATATCACGAATGCCAACCGACTCCATTACTGCACGCACCGCCCCACCGGCAATTACACCGGTACCAGGAGCTGCAGGCTTCAGCATGACCTCCGAAGCGCCGAAGTGAGTCTTGACCATGAAAGGTATAGTCGTTCCAGCTAGCGGCACCTCGATCAAGTTCTTTTTGGCGTCTTCTACGCCTTTACGAATGGCTTCGGTATACTCGCTCGCCTTGCCCAGACCAAAACCAACATGACCACTGCGATCTCCCACAACTACGAGCGCCCGAATGCTAAAGCGCCGGCCACCCTTGACTACCTTCGAGACGCGGCGCACCTGCACCACCGTCTCTTCCAAGTTTAGTTTTGAAGCATCTATTTTTGGCATCTTTTCTCCTCGCGGCCCTAGAAATTCAGGCCTTCTTCACGGGCGCCTTCTGCAAGAGCAGCCACGCGCCCATGATAGGCGTAGCCACCACGATCAAAAACGACACGACCGACACCCTTCTCCCTGGCACGTTGGGCAACCAGCTTACCAACCTCATGAGCAATTGCCACTTTCCGATTGTCCGCGATAGCGGCTAGCGCTTCAACAGGTGTCTTTTTAGCACCTTTCTCCGCGCTGGGAAGTTGGGTTTTGACCTGGGCTACAGGCTTGCCTCCCTTGCCAGCCGCTCCCTTCTGTGGCTGTGTGCCTTTTGCCGGGGATTTCTCCGTCCTGGCTCCTTTTCCCTTGCTTGGGGTGGCCTGAGCAGCCATCTCCACAGGAGCTTCTTCCGCTTTGACCTTTTTCGCTTCAACAGCAGGGACAGCTTTCTCCGACGCGAAGTTGCGCAAAGCTTCATCTAACGACGAAGCTGCAGCCAATGTCTTGCCAGTCGTATCATCTATTACTTGCGCATAGATATGCAGCCCACTGCGGTAGACACTCAGGCGCGGCCGCTGGTTTGAACCTTCCAGATGGTTCCTCATGCGCTGGTGCCGTTTAAGCCGCGCCTGATTTGCATTAAATCGTTTTATCATTTCTTCTTACCACCGACTTTTCCGGCTTTGCCGGCCTTGCGGCGAATTGCTTCACCTGCGTAACGAATACCCTTGCCTTTATATGGTTCAGGTTTGCGAATCCGGCGGATGCTTGCTGCAACCTCTCCCACCAGTTGCTTGTCAATCCCGCTCACACTTAGCTTAGTGGCCTTTGTAACCGGGTCAACGCCATCAACGCTGAAGGTTATACCTTTAGGAGGCTGCACCTCTACAGGGTGAGAGTATCCCACCTGAATCACCAGGTTGTTACCTACCTTGGCAGCGCGATAGCCCACACCATGAATCTCTAATTGCTTCGTATACCCGTTCGTAACACCTTGTACCATGTTGAAGATAAGAGAACGATACAGGCCATGCTTCGATTTATATTCTTTGTCATCTGATGGACGGGCAACCGAAATCACCCCGTCCTCAAGCTTCAGCGTCAATGCGGGATCGACCTGATCTGACAACTCCCCTTTGGGACCCTTGACCGTTACCAGATTCTCATCAGTCCAGGTCACCTGCACCTTTGGCGGCACAGGGATTGGAGCACGTCCAATACGAGACATCTTATATCCTCCTGCCTACCAGACGTAGCAAATGACTTCACCACCAAGGCCTTCTCGATAGGCACGATGCCCCGTCATCAGGCCCTGCGGCGTTGAAAGAATGGCTACACCCTGCCCTCCTCGGACGCGCGGGATGCTGGCCCGTTTTGAATACACACGTAATCCGGGCTTGCTGACGCGCTTCAATTGCGTCAACACCGGCTTCTTATCCACATAGCGCAGCGTAATACGGATCGTGCCTTGTGGGTTATCCTTCAGGATCTCGATATCCTTGATGTAACCCTCATCCTTCAGCACACGCGCAATCGCCAGCTTCATCTTAGATGCTGGAATCGACACGCGAGCATGTCGCGCAGCAACCGCATTGCGTATACGTGTCAGCATATCCGCGATGGGATCAGTCATGTTCATGTAACAACACCCTCCGATTACCAGCTCGACTTCGTCACGCCGGGTAGCTCACCGCGCAACGCATGTTCGCGGAAGCAGATCCGGCAGAGGCCGAATTTGCGAATATAGGCGCGAGGCCGCCCACAGAGCTTGCAGCGGTTATGCTGCTGCACTTTGTACTTGGGCTTGCGCTGCGACTTCACAATCATTGAGATTTTTGCCATTCCACTCTCCTGCCTTATTTCCTGAAGGGCATGCCCATCAGTCTGAGCAGCTGACGCCCCTCTTCGTCGCTGCGAGCTGTTGTCACAATACTTACTTCCATCCCACGCGCTTTATCAACCTTATCATAGTCTATTTCAGGAAAGACCAGTTGTTCGCGCAACCCCAACGTGTAATTACCTCGGCCATCAAATGCCTCTGGCGATACTCCCTGGAAGTCGCGCAAGCGCGGCAAGGCTACATTCATCAATTTATCGAGAAAGTAGTACATTCGCTCGCCACGCAGGGTCACCATGCATCCAATCTGCATGCCTTCGCGCAGTTTGAACGCAGCAACCGAACGCTTAGCACGCGTAATAACCGGGCGTTGCCCTGTAATCGATGCAAGGTCGGAGACGGCAGCATCCATCGCTTTTGTATTCTGAATGGCTTCACCCATCCCAATATTGACGACTACCTTGTGTATACCTGGTATCTGCATCGGATTGCTGTAGTTAAACTCCTTTTGCAGGGCTGGCACAACTTCTTTCTGGTACTTCTCCTTAAGTCTTGATGCCATCGTTTAACTACTCCTCGTCCGGTCCTCGATGACCTTATGACATTTCTTGCACACACGTACTGAGCGGAGCTTTTGATCAACGCCCATCGGGCGACGATCATGTGCCACCCGCGTTGGTTCGCCACACTCGGTACAAATGAGCATGGTATTCGAGACTTGAATAGGCATCGCTTTATCAATGACGCCTCCCTGGCGAGTCTGGCCCTGCGGTTTGATATGCTTCTTCACCATATTCAGGCCCTCAATAATTACCTTGTTGACTTGTGGCATTGCCCGGGAAACAGTCCCTCGTTTTCCTCTATCCTTACCAGTGATGATCAAGACGGTATCACCTTTCTTGATATTCATTTTGGCAAGATGGAGAGGCTTCTTCTCTTTTTGTCGTATTGCCATATTTTTCCTCTAAAGTTTGTCGCTTGTCTTTGTCGTACTCGCGGAACGACAAACGTCAACGAAAACTACCAGGGGGCACGATACTTGTTCCGATACTCAACTTGCTACACGCTAACAGGCGCATCGACTTCAAGCTCGTCTATCCCCTACAGCACTTCAGGTGCTAGTGAAATGATCTTCATAAAATTACGTTCACGCAGCTCGCGAGCCACCGGGCCAAAGATACGTGTTCCTCTCGGGTTATTACCCGCTGCAATGATAACGGCGGCATTCTCGTCAAAGCGAATGTGCGAACCATCCGATCGAACATACTCTTTCGCCACGCGAACTACTACCGCATTCACTACCTCACCCTTTTTCACCTGGCCATTAGGCGCCGCCTGCTTCACAGAAGCTTTGATGATATCTCCGATCTCTGCATACCTCTTGGCTGAACCACTCATGACGCGGATACACATGATCTCTTTTGCGCCGGTATTATCGGCTACTTTCAGACGTGTCTGTGGCTGAATCATTTCGACCTCTCCTTATTCTTCCGATTCCTCGGATGCAGTAGAAGTCAGGTCTGGATCGACCCCAGCCAGTAGTTCTTCCACCGGGACAATACCACTACTCCGTCTCAGAATCTCCACTAAGCGCCAGCGCTTCATCTTACTCAGTGGGCGAGTCTCCTCAATGCGTACTATATCGCCAACCTGACAGGTGTTCTCCTCGTCATGCGCCTGGAAGCGTTTCGTCTGCTTGTATGTACGCTTATAGATACGATGCTTCTTTAACGTCCCTACGGCGACGACGATAGTCTTATTCATCTTATTACTTACTACGGTCCCGACTTTCTGCTGGCGATGGCTCTTCTGAGCCTTCGGCGTGCCCGTAGATTGTGCAGCCTGCTGTGTCATCTCTCGGTCTCCAATTGTGTCAATCGGTGCAGCACACGAGCAACGTCCTTGCGCGTCTGCGTAAACACACGGTTGTTCTTTATTTCACCACGCTGTTGTTGCAAGCGGAGGTTGAACAGCTTCATCCGCAAATCCTTGAGTTCACGATTCGCTTCACCAGCGTTGAATTCTTGAATCTGCTTACGACGTTCTTTAGCCTTCGACACTCTCTGCCTCCCCTCGTGTTAAAAAGCGGGTTTTCACCGGCAGTTTATGACTCGCCAGGCGTACCGCTTCTTTGGCAACTTCTTCGCTCACGCCACCAATTTCAAAAATGATACGTCCTGGCTTGATTACTGCTACATAATGATCGACAGCACCTTTACCACTACCCATGCGTGTTTCGGCAGGTTTAGCTGTGATAGGCTTGTCAGGGAAAACACGGATCCACACTTTACCACCGCGCTTCATAAAGCGGGTAAGGGCGATACGTGCTGCTTCGATCTGACGAGCCTCCAACCAGCAAGGCTCCAAAGCCTGCAACCCAAACTCACCGAAAGCGAGTGTGCTGCCACGCTGGGCGCTGCCTTTCATGCGACCGCGATGTTGCTTGCGGTACTTATATCGTGACGGTGCCAATAACATGGCTTCGATCCTCCTCTACTCGCTCTCACTAGCGCCTTCATTTGGTGCAGGTGGCGGTGGCGTCGGAGTCTCCGGCACATTAGTCTCCTGAACCTCCTGAACTGCTGGCACTTGAACTTCAGAGACGGCTTGAGTCTCTGGAACTGCTGGCACCTGAGCCTCAGAGACTGGCTGAGTCTCTGGAACGACTTGAGCCCCTTCAGCAGGACGTTCAGTTCGTTCAGCTCGTCCAGTTCGCGCTGGACGCTCCCCTTGTGCGCGTGGCGCGCGAGCAGGCCGCTCACCACTCGGTGGTCGTTCTCCCTGCGGACGTTCTCCCTGCGGGCGCTCTCTCGGTGGTCGTTCTCCTTGCGGGCGCTCTCCTTGCGGGCGCTCTCTCGGTGGCCTCGGAGGCCGTTCCCCTTGTGTACGTGCAGGTCGCTCCCCTCGCGGTTGACGCTCTCCCCCTTGCGGGCGCCCACCACGTTCCCCACGCGGCCCACCACGTTCCCCACGTGGCCCACGACGTTCCCCAGCCTCACCTCGCTCACGCGGGGTAAATGGCACGGCAGCCTCTTGTTGCGCTTCACCGGGCTCACGGCGTTTGCTGGGAAGAATATCACCTTTATAAATCCATACCTTCACGCCGATCACACCAAAGGTCGTATGCGCTTCTGTCACACCGTAGTCAATATCAGCACGCAGGGTATGTAAGGGAATTTTACCCTCCACCTCTTTCTCGCTGCGAGCGATCTCCGCTCCACCCAGTCGTCCACCAACAATGACGCGTACGCCCTTCGCATTTGCACGCATCGTCTTCTGCACCGCCTGCTTCATAGCACGGCGGAAAGAAACACGCTTCTCCAATTGCTCGGCAATATTACGTGCAACCAGGTATGCATCCAGTTCGGGCTGACGAATCTCGACAATGTTAAGGCGCACGCGCTTTTTGGTTTTCACCTCCAGCAATGCGCGTAATTTATCTACTTTCTCGCCACTCTTACCGATAACTATGCCCGGTCTCGCTGTATAAATCGTGATCGACACCTGGTTAGCAGCGGCACGCTCAATCTCAATGCGCGAGACTGACGCGTTGGCGAGTTCCTTTTGGATTTGCTTGCGCAGCATAAAATCCTCCGCAAGCAAATCCTTGTAATCACGCTCAGCGTACCAGCGAGACTGCCAGCCTTTAACGACGCCGAGCCTGAAACCTGTGGGATGCACTTTGTGTCCCAAAAGTGTCCTCCTTCTTAGCGTCTCCAGTTGCCGGCGTCAGCCGGGTCGTCTGAGACAATCACTGTCACATGGCTGAAACGCCGCAGGATGCGGGCAGCTCGACCATGTGGCCGCGCCTTAATGCGCTTGACCCGGAACGAGTCATCCGCCACAATATTTAGAATATACAAATCATCTGGATCCAAATTGTAGTTATTCTCCGCGTTTGCCGCCGCCGACGCCACCACTTTACTAACCGGCCGCGCAGCCGCGTTGGGCATGAACTGAAGATACGCCAGAGCCTCATTCACACGAAGCCCTTTCACCGCATTAGTGACCAGACGCATCTTGCGCGGGGGAATACCTATATCTTTAGCAATAGCCCTAACTTGCATCTTTCACCTCAGCGGACCGACGTGGTCCTCTCACTCTTACCCCCCGCATGACCCCGGAAGTGTCGTGTGGGAGCAAACTCACCCAACTTATGACCCACCATATTCTCTGTAATATAGATAGGCACATGCGTCTTACCATTATGGACGCCAATCGTCATCCCCACCATCTGGGGGAAAATTGTCGAAGCTCGCGACCATGTCTTGATAACACGGCGGTCGCCACTTCGTATCATAGCCAATACTTTCTTTCTCAGTGATTCGTGAATGTATGGCCCTTTTTTCCTCGAGCGTGACATATGCTATCTCCTCCTGCCAGCATTGCGACGACGCACGATGAACTGATCCGTCCTCTTATTCCTGCGCGTCCTGTAACCCAAAGCAGGCTTGCCCCAGGGCGTCTGCGGCTGACCACCGATGGGCGCACGCCCCTCTCCACCACCATGTGGATGGTCACGTGGATTCATAGCCGATCCTCTAACCGTTGGACGTCGCCCCATATGTCGCGCACGTCCAGCCTTCCCGATGCTCTGGTTCTCGTGATCTACATTGCCTACTTGTCCAATCGTTGCCATGCAAAGGATATGCACCCGGCGCTGCTCACCCGATGGCAAACGTATCAACGCATAATCGCCTTCTTTTGCCATGAGTTGAGCGCCCACACCTGCGCCCCGGACCATCTGACCGCCACGACCCCTCGTTAACTCGATGTTATGAATCGTCGTACCAGTCGGGATATTCTTCAAGGGAAGTGCGTTGCCTGGCCTGATATCGGCATCTGGCCCTGCCATCACCCTATCACCAACCTTTAACCCCACTGGCGCGATAATATAGCGCTTCTCCCCATCCAGATAATGCAACAGCGCAATACGCGCTGAACGATTCGGGTCGTACTCAATTGCGGCAACCTTAGCAGGCACACCCGGTTTATTGCGCTTAAAATCAATCAGACGATAAGCACGTTTGGCTCCGCCACCACGATGACGCGTGGTAATCCTGCCCTGGTTATTGCGCCCGGCGTGCTTTTTTAGCTTTACCACCAGAGATTTCTCTGGCTTTGTCTTCGTAATCTCCTCGAATGTCGAAACCGACATGCTGCGACGTCCTGGAGATGTTGGTCGGTACTGTCTAATTGGCATCTCTCAACACCTTACGCCTTCAATGCATCGATTGACTCACCCTCACGGAGGGTGACAATCGCCTTCTTCCACTCGCGGGCCTCTATAGGCTGTGGAGCGGTTCCTTTACGCCGTAACATACGTTTCTTACCAGGCATGCGCATGATATTGACCGAGACTACTTTTACTTTGAAAATTGTCTCAACTGCTCGGCGCACATCAATTTTATTGGCTTCCAAGGCTACTGCGAATGTATACTGACCCCTCTTACTTTTATTCCTCTTCTTCCCATACGTTTCGGGATCCTGCAGTTTCACCGTTTTCTCAGTGACTATACCGTGACGCAGCACTTCTGTGATCTCCACTGTTTATTCCTCCTCGTCGTCTGCCGTCTCTGATACCTGCTCCTGGTCACCGGTATCATCTTCGTCAGTCGTTCCGATTGCTGCTTCCGCCTCCTCGGGGGCAGTAGCCTCTTCATCCGGTTCTGCAGCATCTTCGTCAGTCGTTCCGATTGCTGCTTCCGCCTCCTCGGGGGCAGTAGCCTCTTCGTCCAGTTCCACAGCAATTTTTTGACTTGCCTCTTCGGCGCTTAAGCCTTCGCCGAAGACCATTTCAATCCAGCGTACAGTCTCCTTCGGCATAATTACAAAATCATGCTTCAGTAATTCCACCACATTAATCGATGAAACATGCTGCACTTTGGCAGAAGGAATGTTGCGGGTCGATAGCACGATGTTCTCATCACGCTTTGGCAGCATCATTAGAACTCGCTTGCCATCCACTGGCAGATTTCCCAGAATTGCCAGCATCTCTTTCGTGCGCGGAGATTCCAACGCCAGGTCCTTGATTACAATCAGTTGCTCATTCGCAACTTTATCGGATAGAGCCGACTTAATTGCCAGGCGGCGCATCTTCTTCGGCACATCATGATGATAGGGATGTGGCTTTGGACCAAATACTGCACCACCATGACGGAACTGCGGGGAACGAGTGCTCCCTTGTCGAGCCCGGCCCGTTCCTTTCTGCTTATACGGCTTTCTACCGCCGCCCGATACTTCACTGCGAGTTTTCGTTGAAGCATTTCCTTGCCGGCGATTCACCAATTGTGCGGTGACAACCTGGTGGAGAACCGCCACATTGGGGGCAACTCCGAACACCTGCTCGCTCAGCTCGAGCTCTTCTACGGCCTCTCCGGCCATGTTATACACTGTAGTCGAGGGCATCTCGGTTACCTCATACTTGCTTCTTGATCATGAGCAAACCCCCGTTGGCGCCAGGTACGGAACCCCTAACCACCAGCAGGTTACGCTCAGGATCAGCTTGAATCACTTGCAATTTCTTCGCCGTCACACGTGAATTACCCATGTGACCTGCCATTCGCGTGCCTTTCAACACGCGTCCGGGAGTAGTCCCAGAACCAATCGAACCAGGTGCGCGCGTGCGGTCTGACTGACCATGTGTCTTAGGTCCCCCAGCGAATCCGTGTCGTTTGACACCTCCCTGAAATCCTTTACCCTTGGAGGTACCTACGATATCAACCGCTTCACCAACTGTGAAGAGACTTGCATCAAATTTCGCACCGAGTTCCAGGCCTTCCGCATTGGTCCCTTCTTGCAACCCTACCTCCCGCAATACCTTAAACGGGCCAAGTTCAGGCCCTGGACGGCGCTGGCGATTTTGCTGCACCTTCAGTAACTTCTGGATTTGTTTATCTTTTTTCTCTTCTGTAGCAACTGTCCCCTGTTGCGATTCCTCTTCAGCACCCTCATCCGTAGCCTTTTTACCTCGCTGTGCTTGCTGGTAGGCCTGCAGGCGCTTGCGCTGGGCCTTTAGCAAAGGGAGACTATGTCCGAGATGCCCCAATACAGGGCGCGTGGTGCTCTTCTGTCTCGCCTGCTCAAAGCCAATCTGGACAGCTTCATAACCGTCACGGGCAGTAGTCTTGATCTGCGTTACAACACACGGGCCAGCCTCGATCACTGTGACCGGGATAGCTGTGCCATTCGGCCCAAATACCTGTGTCATACCGACTTTTCTGCCCAACAATCCACTGAGCATATCCTTTCCTCTCTTCTCCACTGTAGGGGACCAGGTGTATCATTTCCCGGCACTCGTGCCTCTACGTTTCAGGAGCCGATACCCTGTCCCTTATTCGGCAATCCCTCTCTACAGCTTGATTTCGATGTCCACGCCTGCGGGCAGATTCAATCGCGTCAGGGCCTCAACTGTTTTGTTAGTCGGCTCAATAATATCTATCAGGCGTTTATGTGTGCGAATCTCAAATTGCTCGCGTGCATCTTTATCAATGAATGGCGAACGCATCACGGTAAATTTATCGATCTCCGTGGGCAGTGGTATCGGGCCTGAAACCCGCGCACCCGTCTGCTGCGCTGTATCGACAATCTGCATCGCTGATTGATCGAGAATGCGGTGATCATATGCCTTCAGGCGAATGCGAATCCGCTGTTTAGCTCCCGTAGCCATATCTTTCTCCTGATATAGGTCTCTGGCATCCGCACGGATGCCGGGACTACACAGGGTACCCCATGAAAGGTACCCTGTACTTCCTAGTTCTCGACCCTGGTGCAGACGCCTGCGCCAACCGTCCTACCACCCTCGCGAATGGCAAAATTGACGCCCTCTTCCATCGCCACCGGCTGGATCAACTCCACCGTCATCTCGATGTTGTCTCCCGGCATCACCATCTCCACCCCCTCCGGCAGCCTGATCGCTCCCGTCACATCGGTGGTGCGCACATAGAATTGCGGCCGGTACCCGTTGAAGAACGGCGTATGCCGCCCTCCCTCTTCCTTCGACAACACGTACACCTGCGCCTTAAACGTCTTATGCGGCTTGATCGACCCCGGCTTCGCTAACACCTGCCCACGCTCCAGATCGGTGCGCTCCACCCCGCGCAACAGGCAGCCCACGTTGTCTCCGGCGATGCCCTGATCCAACGTCTTCTGGAACATCTCCACTCCTGTCACTACCACCGTGCGCGTCTCCTCCTTCATGCCCACGATCTCCACCGAATCACCCACCTTGACGATCCCTCGCTCGATACGCCCGGTGCCCACCGTCCCGCGTCCTTTGATGCCAAACACATCTTCAATCGGCATCAGGAACGGCTTATCGGTGGCTCGCGGCGGCGTGGGGATGTAGTCATCCACGGCATCCATCAACTCCCAGATGCAGGCTGCCGCCGGGTCGTTGCGCGACAGGTCGCCCGTGCTCTCCAAGGCCTGCAGCGCCGACCCTCTGATCACCGGCACATCATCGCCGGGAAACTGGTACTTAGAGAGCAATTCGCGCACTTCCAACTCCACCAGTTCCAGCAACTCCTCGTCATCCATCATGTCCACTTTGTTCAAAAACACCACCATGGCCGGCACTTCCACTTGCCGCGCCAGCAAGATGTGCTCGCGCGTCTGGGGCATCGGCCCATCGGGCGCGCTCACCACCAGGATGGCGCCATCCATCTGGGCGGCCCCGGTGATCATGTTCTTGATGTAGTCGGCATGCCCGGGGCAGTCC
>WNEZ01005527.1_pt1 | contig 23795 bp, 24 predicted proteins | sample 5400521 | NCBI WGS metagenome assembly WNEZ01 (sample SAMN13153339, study PRJNA577476) | soil metagenome | isolation source: 120 cm saprolite under Douglas fir tree site 2 hole 1 replicate 1 | place: USA:California | collected 2015-04-18
GTCGACCTGATATCGAAGCAAGTGTCTCCGCCGGTCGAGCAATTCGTGATCGGAGTTGTTCCTCAAGGCTCCCGAGGCCTCCTGCATTACGCGTGGGACGACAAGGAATACTCGATTCCGTTCACGGTGAAATAGTTGACGTCGACGGAGAATCCGGCGCGGGGAGATCGCTGGCTCCGCGCCGTGGGCTACGGATTACTTGCCGAGATCTCGACGATCGTTACGATCATCGCGATCGCGATGCTCTATCGGTACGTCTTTGCACGGGGGCTGACGAAGCCAGCCTACGCCGCGTTCAATGAACGCACTGGAGCAGTAGTCGGTATAGTCGGCGGGACGCTCTACACTTTTCTTTTCGCCCGGCGCCTGATGCGCCGGATTTCAGCAAGCTTCATCGCGCACGGAATCGTCGTCGCGGTTGCGGCAATTGCGCTCTCAGTCCTTGGATCGATCGCGGGGCATCACGGCGTTCCTTCCGCATACATACTCGCCTCCGCGCTGAAGTTGGGCGCTGGTGCTATAGCCGGATTTCTCGCCGCGAAGCGGCATCCGGCGGCGGTCGGGGTTTAGGCGATCAATCGGCAATCGTCAGCGATACGGGATTATCGAGATAGACGATCTTCTCTTCTCGGCGCGAATGAAGTATTCGCCAGAACCAGTTCTCGTCGTGTGGCTGTCCGCCGTGCTCCATGATGAGCTTGGCCAGGTCGGCTACTTCGCTCGGATCCATTCGCAAGCATCCATGTGATGCGGCGGAGCCAAGGCTTTCGACATCCTCCGTGCCGTGGATGTAGTAGTCGGGATCCTGGAAGAAAATTTTCACCACCTTCATAGGATTCCCGGGATCCCCTGGGCCTTTGGCCGTCTTTCCTTTCGCCCATTCGGCGTCAGGCGGCGGACGCCAGCTAGGATTCCAGACGATCTTGCTTATGGTGAATGTGCCTACCGGCGTAGGATATCGGTCCTGGCCGACGGCGATTGCATAGGTCTTGAGCGTGCTGTCTCCGCGCTGAACGATAAGAATCCTCGCCCGAAGATCCGCGCGAAGCGTAAGAGGCGCCTCGAGAGGCGCAACCGACTCGACGGTCGTGTCGCGACCAGCAGTCGCCGCGGTTCGCGGTAGCTCGATTTGAGCGGAAGCCGTCCTCGCCCCGATCGCTCCGGCCAGAATGGCCATTGCAGCTAAAGTCTTGCGATATACGGTCATTTAACGGCTGAGGCTGTTTGTTTTAGCTGTGCTGTCAACGCACATGATTATTACAAATGCTGTTCCACAATCAGGCTCATTTCTGTTCGTCAACTGCGGAACCTTTTCGCAATTCCCCGTCAGAGATTCGCCTCGCTGGCCGCCGCCGCCGCGGCGCTGCATTTTCATGGGCGACAGTACCGCATGATGCCCTTCACCCAACAGAAAACCGTGCCCGCCCACAACAAAATCGTTCTGCTCGCGGTCGTCGCGATCTCGTCTCCCTGCATTGAGCTGCGCGCGCAGAAGCTCGATCCGTCCCTTTACTCGAGTCTCGAGTGGCGCATGATCGGACCATTCCGCGGCGGGCGCACCATCGGCGCTACCGGAGTTCGAGGTCAGCCGAACGTGTTTTATGTCGGAGTGAACGATGGCGGTGTGTGGAAGACCACGGACTACGGGCGCGTGTGGACGTCGATCTTCGACGACCAGCCCACGGGATCGATCGGCGATCTTGCCGTCGCTCCCTCGAATCCAAACGTCATCTACGTCGGGACCGGCGAGGGAGTTCAGCGGCCAGACCTTTCAACTGGTGACGGCCTCTACAAATCGACCGATGCCGGCAAGACGTGGCGCCACGTCGGACTTCGCGACGGACAGCAAATCGGCGGAATCATCGTTGACCCGCGCGACGAAAATCGAGTCTTCGTCGCTGTGCTCGGCCATCCGTACGGACCGAATCCGGAGCGCGGAGTTTATCGATCGACCAACGGGGGAGAGAGCTTCGAGCGCGTCCTCTACAAGGACGAAAACACGGGCGCGATTCAGGTCGGGTTTGATCCGGCGAATCCGCAAATAGTCTACGCCGCGCTCTGGGCCGGAAGGCAGGGACCGTGGGAGAATTCATCATGGAACGGTCCGCTCAGCGGCCTCTTCAAGTCGGTCGACGGCGGAACGACATGGCGTCAGATCGGAAAGGGATTTCCGACCGCCGCGCAGGGGCTTGGCAGAATCGGATTCACAATCGCACCCAGCGATCCGAGGCGAATGTACGCGACCGTCGACGCGCCAACACTGGGCGGGATCTATCGCTCGGATGATGCTGGGGAAACGTGGCGACGAACCAACGACGAGGTTCGAGTCTGGGGCCGAGCATCGGATTTTGCCGAGGTAAAGGTCGATCCGCGAAATCCGGACGTGGTTTACTCGGCGAACACTTCGACTTACCGCTCGAACGATGGTGGGACTACGTTCACCGCGATCAAGGGCGCACCCGGTGGCGACGACTATCACCGGATTTGGATCAACCCTGATAACCCCGACATCATGATCATCGCGGCCGACCAGGGCGCCACGATCACCGTGAATGGCGGGAAGACGTGGAGCTCGTGGTACAACCAGCCAACGGCACAATTCTACCACGTGATCACTGACAATCGAATTCCGTACTGGGTGTATGGGGGCCAGCAGGAGAGCGGTTCGATCGGAACGATGAGTCGCGGCGACTACGGCGCCATCACATTCCGCGAGTGGAATCCGGTCGGAGTCGAGGAGTACGGATACGTAGCACCCGACCCGCTCGATCCGAACATCATCTACGGCGGAAAGATCACACGATTCGATCAGCGGTCACGGGAGGTCCAGAACATAAGCCCCGAGGCGGTGCGCTCCGGCAAATACAGATTTCTTCGCACCGCGCCCGTGATTTTCTCGACCGTGGATCCGCACACGCTTTTTTACGCGGGCAACGTTCTGTTCAAGACGACGAACGGCGGGCACAGCTGGGACGTAATCAGTCCGGATCTCACCAGGCAGAATTATGAGGTCCCTGAGACCTACGGCATTTTTACCAATGGAGATCTCTCACGCGCGAAAAATCGCGGCGTCATCTACGCCGTCGCGCCGTCGTTCCGGAACGTGAACACAATCTGGACGGGCTCCGACGACGGGGTGATCAACCTCACTCGCGATGGCGGAAAAACGTGGACCAACGTCACGCCGGCCGCGCTCACGCCCTGGAGCAAGGTTTCGCAGCTGGAGGCGTCGCACTTCGATGACGAGTCCGCGTACGCATCCATCAACAGATTCAAGCTCGACGATCTGCATCCGCACATCTATCGCACGCACGATGGTGGAAAAAGCTGGAAGGAGATCGTCACTGGGATTCCGGCCGATGAAGTTGTGAACTCGGTCCGCGAAGATCCCGTGCGGCGCGGCCTGCTGTTCGCCGGGACCGAGCGCGCCGTCTACTTCTCTCTCGACGACGGCGACCAGTGGAAGCCACTCAGGCTCAACATGCCGGCTACCTCGATTCGCGACCTCGTGATCCATGATGACGACATCGTCGTCGGTACGCACGGCCGCTCGTTCTGGATCCTCGACGACATGACTCCGCTCCGCCAGCTCGACGCGAAGGCGGCGAGCGCCGAGACTTTTCTCTTCAAGCCGAAGCTTACGTATCGCTTCCGCCGCAACAAGAACACCGATACGCCCTTGCCGCCCGAAGAGCCCGCGGGGAAGAATCCCCCGGATGGTGCGATCATCAACTATCGACTCGGCGCCGACGCCGGGACGCCAGTAGTGTTGGATATCCTCGACGAAGCCGGCAAAGCAGTCCGGAGCTTCTCCAGCGCAGACTCGGTCGAGCCGATCGAGAAGGATCTCAACGTTCCGACTTATTGGATTCGTCCACAACGGCGCGTCGCCACGGGTCGGGGGTCGCACCGCTTCGTCTGGGATCTTCACTATCCACCGCCGAAGGTGCTCGGGCACGAGTATCCGATCTCAGCCATCTACGGCGACACACCCAGGTTCCCTCTGGGACCGGCCGTTTTGCCGGGCACGTACACCGTCCGCCTGACCACGAACGGAAAGAGCTCAACGCAGCCTCTGACGATAAAGATGGATCCGCGGGTTCAGGGCACGGATGCCGGACTTCGCCTACAGCGCGACATCGGTGTCCGAATGAACGATGCCATCAGCCGGGATTTCGCCGCGCTCAGCGAAGTGCGCGCCCGGCGAGCACTCTTGAGAGCGCAGCGTGAAGGCGCAAAGGCGAAGGAGGTCGCGGATTCTCTGGTGGCGCTCGATTCGTTACTTGCCAACATCGAGACCGGCGCACGACGTGGAGGCGCCGCCGGGTTGGTCGTCCTGAACGAACAGCTGGCTGGTATTCTCGACACAGTGGAGGGTGCCGACGCCGAGCCTACGAGCCAGGTCGTGGCCGCGGCGGGAGACCTGGAGAAAGCTCTGGCGGCGCTTCTCTCGCAATGGTCCCATATTCAGCGGACGCGAATTCGCCCCGACCGGAAGTAGATTATGGAGTCCCCGTATGCGCAGCTCACCGGAGAACGCAATGACGACGAGCAAGGAAACCGAGTGGATGAATCACCCGAGGCTGCGGAAGCTCGTGACAGCCGTCAACGAGCTGACCCTCGCCGAGCGGATCACGCTAGTGAAAGGCCTCGTGCCGGCCATCGCCGACGAGCTGTCCGACACCGAGTACGAGAGATTTGTTGACGCGATACGATTGAAGGGTGAGCGCTTCCACGAAGCGCAGGCGCATCCCGGCGAGGGCAGGGCGGAGAGGAAGATTCCGGGCGAACGCGACATTGAAGGGCGATAGGCCGCGGCGATGAACTTCTACTGGATTTTCGGAATTCTCATGGTTGCCGCGGTTTTGTTTGCACTCTACGCCGGCACCCGGCGCCCCAAACCGTAGGCTAAATCCCGAGGGCGAGCTGGATCGGCGTGCTTGAAGTCGCTGCGCCCGCATCCACGCATATCGGTCCAACGACTCTGTCCTGCGCCGCCGCGGTGAGGCGCCCCCTGAATCTCGCGCGGCGCAGCGAATCACCGACGGTACCAAGAGCGGTTCGCGGGTTGTTGTTTTTCTCGCTCAGGTGGGCGAGCACGATGTTGTTGAGCCCCGAGTGGACGCTCTGAATCGCCGCATGCGCGGCGTCCCGATTGCTCAGGTGCCCGTACTTGCCGCGGATTCTCGCCTGGAGTGACGGCGGATATGGTCCCGCTCGCAGCATTCCCTCATCGTGGTTCGCTTCGATGACGAGGACGTCCAGCTTGTCGAGGGCACGCAAAACACTTTCGGTAACGTAGCCCAGATCGTAGACGATCCCAGCGCGGGCGCCTTCGGCGACCGACGTGACGATTACCGCAATCGGCTCATTGGCGTCGTGTGAGATAGGAACTGTCTCGAGATGAAAGTCGCCTACGACGACACTGCTCTTTCGTGGCGTAAGAATCGTGCGAAGCTTTGCCCATTCCGGGCACATCATCCTTGTTCCGGCCGTGCAGACGACCGTCCAGCCCCATTTTCGCGCGGCTGCCGCAACGCCCTTGATGTGGTCAATGTGCTCGTGTGTGACCACGACGGCTTCGATCGATTCCGGGGCGACACCAGCCACGGCGAGACGCTGCTTGAGGACGCGCGGAGCAAAACCGGCATCAACGAGAATGCGCGAGCGCGCGGTCTCGACCAGAACCGCATTCCCACTGCTTCCACTGCCAAGAACCCACAGCCTCATCAAATGCTCCAACGTCGTTTGTGCGCTTCCGCGAGCTGCTTCCGCGCCTTTGCTCCAAGCTCGACTTGCCGCCGCGACATCACGCGTTCAGCGACCACAAGGAATCTAGTGACGTCGTAAGTATCGTAGGGCTCACCGTCGCCCCAGGAAAATGGAGGAACTGCTTTCGGCGGCACGTTGGCGCCGAACACGCTGGCGCCGGCCCCCATCACCGTACCCGTGTTCAACATTGTTCCGATGCCCGTCTTGGCGTGATCGCCGAAGAGCGTCCCCAGAAACTGCTGGCCGGTGCTTCGAACTCCCGATGGCGTCCAAAGCTGGACGGGCCCGTAGGTGTTCTTCAAATCGCTGGTCGTCGTCAGCGCGCCAAGGTTGACCCACCGTCCGAGGTAGGAATGACCGACGAATCCGGCGTGTCCCTTGTTGCTGTGTCCGAGAACTATCGAGGTGCTGAACTCGCCCCGAACCTTGCAATGATCGCCGATCGACGACGACGCAACGCGATCTCCCAGGATCTGAGAATCGCGACCAACCGAGATGGGCCCCACGAGGTGTGTGAACGGCGCGACGACCGCGCCGCGGCGAACCAGTATCGGCCCAGCCGACGCGTCGAGCACGACCTGCGGCCCGATCACGGCGCCTTCCTCCACGAAGATCCCGTGATCGCCCACCGTGGCCGCGCTGGTTTTCGCGGTGGCCTCGAGCGATTTTCCGCGGAGGGGGATGTCCTCCATCAGCTGGTCACCCAGAGTGGCGATGAAATCCCACACCTCATTGATCCAGCGCCCCTTGATCCTTTGCCCGCCAAGAGTCGTCTGGATCGAACCAATGTCGACCGAGCCGTCGGAGAACTGTGAGACGGGGAGTGCCCGGGCGAGCCTCACCGCGCACGCGGCGCCTTCGCACATGAGGAGGTCAAACCTTTCGAGATTGAGATCGAGCGGGATCACGCAGCGCGTGTTCACGACAATCGAGCCCGCGGGAATCTCCGATTTCGCGGCGAGAGCGGGGGGCGCGTTGCCCTCTTCGAATTGCGTGAGGTGCGGGGAGCTGATGAAACCGGCACTCTGGAGACCCGTGACTCGCTCCCACCGTCTGCGAATGAGCGACGTGCCTGCCCGCAGCTCGGAGCCGGGACGCGTCAACGCGAACGGCTCGAATTGCCGCGCCTGCGCATCGTCGTAAAAGTAGAGTGCGCTCATGATTTCGCCCGCTCGCTCGCTGGGATCGATTCCACCAGCCGCTTCAAGTCTGCTGCCTTCTCACGCGTTGTAACCAGCGTCATTCCATCGTGCACGACTACCACCAGGTTGTCAACGCCGTAGGCCACCACCCTGGCGGAATCCGTGTGGATGACATTGTCGCTGCAATCGACCATGTGCACGTCACCGGTTGTGACGTTGCCAAATTCGTCCTTGTCGCGTACTCGGCCGAGCGCGGCCCAGGTACCGATGTCGTCCCAGCCGAAATCGCCGGGAATCACCGTTACGTTTCCACTCCGCTCCAGTACACCCACATCGACCGAGACCGGCTTTCCGACGCTGGCAAAAAAATCCGATGCCTCGGCGTCCTTACCGAGGCTGAGCGCCTTTGACAGCTCGGGAGTATGCTGCTTAACCTGGGCCAGGAAGTCGCCGACATTCCAGACGAAGATCCCGGAATTCCAGAGATAACCTTCAGAGCGCATCTTCTCCGCGCGCGCCCGGTCCGGCTTCTCGACGAATCGTTTGACGGGAGAGCCCCCCTGCTTGTTCGGGTTGGCAGCCTGGATGTAGCCGAAGCCCGTATCGGCGCGTGTCGGGACGACACCAACCGTGACGAGCGTGTGGGTCTTGCGCGCGATCTCCTCAGCACTGAGAAGGGCCGCGGTATCGGAGGAAGAAGTCGCCGGATCGGTTTTACGAGGCTCGCGTTTGTGAGCACCAGCGTGTGAGCGGGATCCACGATGGGGCCGAGCCGGTCGACCGCATCCACCAACAGTGGCTTTGCGGTTACCAGAGGCAATAACTGCTTGGGACGCTCGGGCGTGCTGAGAGGCCAGAAACGCGAGCCAACTCCGCCGGCGAGGACGACAGCCCAGCGGCTCACTCGCCGCTCATTCCCGCTTCGTCAGGCGTTCCGGTGAGACGCGCGACGAGCGCGTAGAGTTTTTTCGGGCTGAACGGTTTTGTCAGGAACTGGGTCGCCCCCAACGCCAGGGCATCGCGCTCGTGTTTCGCGTCGCCGCCGGCCGTAAGGATGATGCAGGGGAGCGTTTTGAATCTTTCCTGCTCGCGGATCTGCCGGAGCACGTCGAGACCGCTCAGCTTGGGCATCATCAGGTCGAGCAGTGCGAGATCGACGTGCTCGTCGTTGTTGATGAAATCGAGCGCCTCCTGTCCGTCGTACGCGATACTGACTTTGAACGGACCTTGCTCGAGCTTCATCTTGATGATGCGACCGATGTGGGGCTCATCATCCGCGACCAGGATGTGACAGAGACGCGTTGCGGTTTCAGCCACGATCAGATCAGGGACGCGATGTTGCCGCGGTAGCGGCGAACGTCGAAGAGAAGACCGCCCAGATCGGCCGACTGACGGAGAAGCACGAGCAAGAGCGTGCTGTCAGCAAGCGCCGCTACGATCGCGTATCCCTTCTGGTGCTCGAGTATTGCCGTGTTCATCGGGCCCTGGATTGTCGCCTGGCCGAGACTCTCCGCTTCCGACACGAGGGCTGGAACGCGCGCGGCGAGGTCCTCGTTGTTCAACCCGGGCGCAGCAAAGCCTTCGATCAACAGACCGTCTTTGCTCAATACGAGCACGGCGTCAACTCCTGGGCGCTGGGGTATTATCGTGAAGCAACCCCTCCTGTCTCTCATCTGTCTCATCTACCGAATGAAAGCTCGTCTCGTATTCCTCGCGGCGATGTTTGTCGTGGTCGGCCTGAGCGCTTGTAGCAATCCCACAAACCTCAGGGCATCACTCCCGACAGCCGTCGACACGCTATCCGTCTTTGCCCTGTCCGGTACGCCTCCAACGTATCCGAGCGGCATTTCCATCCTTGCCCGGCAACCAGTCCGAGTTGACGGTTTCGCGTCGTTCGATGTTGCTCTGGACATCAACGCGGCCGGCAACGCCGTCATATATCCGGTCAAGTTAGTGGTAAGCTCTCCGGGCGGCTCTCGACCGGTTGGCTTGCTCAAGCAGACCGCTGTTTTCGACTCCCTGCTCGCTGCTCCGAAAACCGGCTACGAGACGGATTCATCGCTCGTCATTGCACCGGGCGAGGTAGTCGTAGTGCAATCGGCCCACAACAGCTCCGGCGATCTGTGCCAGTTTGCACTGAATCCGAACATCTACGCGAAGATCGCGGTCGACAGCATCAATCTCGCCTCCAGAACTCTCTATCTCAGGCTAGGGCTCGATCCCAATTGTGGGTTCCGTTCATTCGTAACTGGAATTCCCACGAGCTGATTGGTGCACGACCTCAGGATGGTGCGCGAGCACATCGACGCACTTCGCTCTGGCATGCGCCGGCGCGGAGCGCTCGATGCGCTGTCGCCGACCATCGAACGCGCGATCGCTCTCGACAAAGCGCGGCGCGAAACCATCCAGGCTGTTGAGGAACGAAAGGCCGCGCGCAACGCCGTCAGTCAGCAAGTAGGTCAACGAAAGCGCGGCGGCGAATCGGCGGACGATCTCCAGCAGCAATCGCGCGCGCTAGGAGACGAGATCGCGCGGCTCGATCGCGAGCTGGCGGAGACCGAGGGCGAGCTGTCCGCGATTCTGCTCGAGCTTCCGAACGTTACCCTCGACCAGGTTCCGCCCGGCGGAGAAGAGAACAATGCCGCCATAAGGAGCTGGGGCACGCCGCGGGAAGGGGCGCGTGTTCAGCCGCACTGGGAAATCGGAACCAGACTCAGGCTCATCGACTTCGAGCGAGGGGCCAAGATCAGCGGCTCGGGCTTCATCGTGTTTCGCGGAATGGGCGCACGTCTCGTTCGCTCGCTCATGAATCTTATGCTCGACGTGCACACCAGGGAGCACGGGTACGAGGAAACGTGGGTTCCGGTCGTTGTCAATCGCGCGAGCATGATCGGCACGGCGCAGCTTCCCAAGTTCGAGGAAGATATGTACGCGCTGAGGGACGAGGACGCGTTTCTGATTCCCACTGCCGAAGTGCCGCTCACGAATCTCTATCGCGATGAGATTCTGCCGGAGTCGGAGCTTCCAAAATCATTTACGGCCTACTCGCCCTGCTTCAGACGAGAGGCGGGGGCCGCGGGGAAGGACACGCGCGGGCTCCTTCGCGTGCACGAGTTCGACAAGGTAGAGCTCGTGCGCTACGTCACGCCGGAGAGCTCCGGCGAACAACTCGAGATTCTCACAGGCCACGCCGAAAAAATTCTGAAGCTGCTCGAGCTTCCGTACCGCGTTGTGCGTCTCGCGTCAGGGGATACCGGATTCGCCAGCGCGCACACTTACGACCTGGAGACGTTCGCGCCGGGAGTCGGGAAGTGGCTCGAGGTTTCGTCCTGCAGCAACTTCACCGACTTTCAGGCGCGGCGCGCCAACATCCGCTACAAGCCCTCCGATGGCGGCAAGCCCCGGTTCGTCCACACGCTCAACGGTTCCGGGCTCGCGTTTCCTCGTGTCATCGCATCAATTCTGGAGCATCATCAGCAGGAGGATGGCAGCGTGCGCGTCCCCGCCGCGCTCAGCACCTATCTCGGCGCCGAGCGCCTGGTCTGAGCGATGCGCCGGCTCGCTCCGGTAACGCTCGTTACTATCGGCGTGCTCGCGCTGCTCGTGTGGTACGTCATCTACACGCGCGGCGTCGTGAGAGAGCTGAGGCAGGAAGCATCTCGCGTCGGCCTCATGTACGCGCGCGTATATAACGGGCTCAGCGACCCCAACCCTGACGCTGCAACCGCGGCGCTCCTCGATCTGTCCCGCCACATTCGAGAGTCGGGAGTCCCGATGATTCTGACCGACGAGCAGGGGAAACCAACGGACACGGCCAACATTCCGTTCACGGCGTCCATGAACTCGAAGGAGCTACGCAACTACATCACGGAGCTCGACCGCCAGAATGTGCCGATGGTCGAGCCTGGAGTGGGCACGGTTCATTTCGGAAACACGACACTTGTTCGTGGCTTGATCCTCATTCCTTTGCTCCAGTCGATCCTGATTGGGGTGGTTCTTCTCGCCGGCGCGTACGCGCTACGCACGCGCGGCCGTGCTGATCGCGAGCAGATTTGGGCGGGGATGGCGCGCGAGTCGGCGCACCAGCTCGGAACACCCTTGTCGAGCATCAGCGGCTGGATCGAGCTCCTGCGCGAGACCGAGCCGGAAGCGACCACGGTAGCGGCAATCGATCACATGGAGGCGGATCTGGAGCGACTGAAGCGCGTCGCGCACAGATTCGAGCGCATCGGCCGGCCTCCCCGTCAGGAAGCAGTCGACCTCGGCGCACTCGTCGACCGCGTGGCGGCATACTTCAGGGCGCGCGTTCCTACCCTTGCCCAGCGGGTGACCGTCTCGTCCTCTCATCAGGGCGATCTCGTCATCCAGGGTGATGCGGTGCTGCTCGAATGGGCGCTCGAATCTCTGGCGAAGAACGCGATCGATGCGCTGGCGGGAAGGGATGGCAAGGTCGAGATCTCGGCGGAGCCGCTGCCCGAAGGCCGGGTGCGAGTCCGCGTGTCGGACAACGGACCGGGTATTCCGCGAGAGATCCGTCACCAGATCTTCGACCCGGGATTCTCGACCAAGGAGAAAGGGTGGGGAATCGGCCTCTCGCTTGCGCGCCGCATCGTGCGCGACAGTCACGGGGGAGAGCTGGTGCTCGTTCCTACCGAGCGGGGCGCAACGTTCGACATGGTACTCGGCTGACCGCATTATCTTCAGATGATGTCTGAATCAACGAATTCCGTCACCGTCGAGCGGACCGAGCCTCTCGCCGGCCTCAATCCGGCCCAGCGCGAGGCAGTGCTCCATTTCGAGGGGCCGATGCTCGTACTTGCCGGAGCAGGTTCCGGGAAGACGCGCGTGCTCACCGCCCGCATCGCGCGGCTGATCGAGCATCATGGGGTCGATCCATCGCGCATTCTCGCTCTCACGTTCACCAACAAGGCCGCCGGGGAAATGCGCGAGCGAATCGCTCGCCTCCTGGGAGAAGAGCCCAAGGGAATGTGGAGCGGAACGTTTCACGCGATTGGGGCTCGCATCCTCCGCAAAGCGGCCCACCACGTGGGGCGGACAGCGAGCTACACGATCTACGATGAGGATGACACTCTGGGCGTCGTCAAACGAATCATGGAGCGCGAGGGAGTACCACAGAAGCAGTGGAGCCCGAAGGTCATCGCCTCACTCATCTCCGATGCGAAGAACGCTCTCGTTTCTCCCGCCGAATACGACAAGCTCGCGATGGACCCGGTTTCGCGGACCGCCGCGAAGGTTTACAGACAGATGGAGCCGACGTTGCGGGCGGCCAATGCGGTGACCTTCGATGACCTCCTCGTGCTTCCGGTAGAGATATTTCGCAAGGACGAGAAGACGCTCGCCAGTTATCGCGATCGGTTCCAGTTTATTCTCGTCGACGAGTACCAGGACACCAACCGCGCCCAGTTCCAGTTCATAAAGCTGCTCGGAAGCGGGCATGGGAACGTCGTCGTAGTCGGCGACGACGATCAGTCGATCTACGGCTGGCGCGGCGCCGACATTCGCAACATTCTCGATTTCGAGAAGGAATTCTCCACCGCGAAGCTGGTGCGTCTTGAGGACAACTACCGGTCGACGCCGGACATTCTCCACGTCGCCAACGCCGCGATCACCCCGAACATCGGCAGAAAGGGCAAAACCCTTCGCGCGACACGCGAGGCCGGAGAGCCGGTGACCCTGGTCGCCGCGCTCGACGAGCGGGACGAAGCAGACTTCATCCTAGAAGAGATCAAGGCCCGCCAGAATCGTGAGAATCGTGGTCTCAATGAGTTCGCGGTCCTTTATCGGACCAACGCGCAAAGCCGTGCGTTGGAAGACGCGCTGCGGCGCGATGCAATTCCATACCGACTGGTCGGATCCGTTCGCTTTTACGATCGACGCGAGATTCGGGACCTGATGGCATACCTGAAGCTGATCGCGAATCCTTCCGACGAAGAAGCTTTTCGCCGCGCGATTACCGTGCCCAAGCGCGGCATTGGGGAGAGGAAGATCTCCAGGAGTCGCTGCGCCCGGCGGCCAGAAAAGCGCTGGCAGATTTCACCCGCATGATCAACGGACTCCGCGAGCGGGCGAAGGACACGAGTGTTGATGTTCTGATTCAGGAGCTGATCGGCGAGATCCGATATGTCGAGTATCTCCAGGCCGAAGGCCCCGAGTCAGCGCGGGACCGGATCGAAAACCTGAGCGCGCTGGTCAATGGTGCGGCGGAGACGGTCATTGACGATGGGGGCGAAGTCGGCCTGACTCCGCTTGATCATTTCCTTCAGCGCGCGATGCTCGTGGCTGGCGCCGACGCCGTCGACCCTTCGGCCGACGCAGTCACGCTGATGACGCTCCACAACGCGAAGGGCCTCGAATATCCGGTCGTGTTCCTTACCGGATTGGAAGACGGCCTTTTTCCGCTGTCGCAGTCCTTCGACGATCCTCCCAAGCTCGAGGAAGAGCGACGCCTGTTCTACGTTGGGATTACACGCGCCGAAGAAAAGCTTTACCTGTCCCACACGGAGATGCGCAGGCGTAACGGGGAGCTCCTGCCATCGATAAAATCGAGATTCCTCCGCGAGATCGCCGCTGCCAATTTGGAGGAAAGGAAGACGCTTCGCGTGAGTACCATGGGACGCGGAGCGCCCGGACGGGATATCGGATTCAGCGGTGCCTACGCATCGCGCCGCACCCACGAAGTTCCTTCCTGGCGCCGCGCCACACCCATCGCCGAGGCCGAAGTGTCGCAGGACGAGCCTCGTTACGTGAAGGGGGAGCGGGTAAAGCACAAGCTTTTCGGCGATGGATCGATCGCCGAGCTGTCGGGTGTCGGTCGGGAAGTGAAGGCCGTCATCGATTTTGACGACGAAACAGTCGGACGGAAGACGATCAAGCTCGCCTACACAACTCTCGAGCGCGGGCAGGAATAATGGCGGTCACGCGTCAGGACGTTCTGCACATCGCCGAGCTGGCTCGCCTTGGCGTGGACAGCGCCCGCGCCGACGAGCTGACGAAGGAGCTGAGCGCGATCCTCGCCCACATGGAGGTTCTGTCGCAGATTGATACTGCGAGCGTTCCAGCAACGGCTGGAGTCGGGACCGAAGGCACGCCGTTGCGACCGGACGTTGGCGAGTCGCCGTTGATGGAGAGGACGCTCGAGTCGTTCGCGCCCGCCATGCGCGATGGCTTCTTCATGGTTCCGCGGCTGGCGACGCACGAGGATTCCGCCGAGAGCGGCGCTTGATCATCGAGAACTTCAAGAATCTCGGCGCGGCAGCGATCGCGTCGAGCGTCCGCGCAGGAGATGCATCGCCGTCCGACATGATTCGGGCGTCGTTCGAGCGTGCACGGGAAATCGGCGCCGGACGCGACGGGCTGAACATCTTTCTCCACTCGGACGAAAGCGCCAGTCTGGAGGAAGCCGAGGTAATGCGAGCGCGCCTCGAGCGCGCGCCGGATGCCGGCATACTGGCCGGAGTTCCCGTCGCCATCAAGGACAACATTGCATCGCTCGGGCTGCCGACCACGTGCGCCTCGAGGATCCTCGCTGGATATGTGAGTCCGTTCGAAGCGACCGCCGTCACGAGACTGCGCGCGATTGGGGCGCTGATCGTCGCCAAGACGAACATGGACGAATTCGCGATGGGATCGTCGACGGAGAACAGCGCTTACGGCCCGACACGAAATCCGCACGACGTGCGATGCGTTCCGGGAGGGTCGTCGGGCGGGTCCGCCGCCGCAGTCGCCGCAGGCATCACGCCGCTAGCATTGGGTTCGGAGACTGGCGGATCCGTTCGGCAGCCAGCCGCCTTCTGCGGAGTTGTCGGCGTGAAGCCGACCTATGGTAGAGTGAGTCGTTACGGCCTGGTGGCCTTCGCGTCGTCGCTCGACCAGATCGGCGTGCTTGGCCGGACGGTTGATGATGCGGCATTGGGCCTCGAGACGATCGCCGGATTCGATAGGTTGGATTCGACCAGCTCCGACGCGAAGGTTCCGATCTACCGATTGTCCGCCCTCGGCGGACCCGCGCCGGATCCGCAGAGTCCCGACACCGAAGCGATTCGCCTCGGACGCAGCCCGGTGCCGCTGCCTCCTCCTCCCAGCGCCAAGACGCTCCGGGGAGTGATCATCGGGAAGCCGAAGGAGTATTTCCCGGATTCATTGGACGCGAGCACGAGAGATCTGTGCGAGCGCGCGCTCGACCGCTTCCGCTCCATGGGCGCCACGATTCGGAACATCTCGCTGCCGCGCTCGCCGCTCGCGATTCCCGTCTACTACATCCTCGCGCCGGCGGAAGCATCGTCCAATCTTGCCCGATTCGACGGCGTGCGTTACGGACTGCGCGTCGATCCCGGCAAAGGCCTGAAGGCGATGTACGAAGCCACGAGATCTCAGGGATTCGGGCCCGAAGTAACCCGGCGTGTGCTTCTCGGGACTTACGTTCTTTCCGCCGGCTACTACGACGCGTACTACAAAAAGGCGCAGGCGGTGCGAACACTCATCGCCGATGACTTCCGGTCCGTGTTTGCGAGCGGCGTGCACGCGATCTTCACGCCGACCACACCGACCCCGGCGTTTCCCGTAGGGGCGATCAGCGATCCGTACGAGATGTACCTGAACGACATCTTCACGGTGACCGCCAATCTCGCGGGCGTGCCGGCGATCTCTGTTCCCATCGGTAGGGTGCGGCATCTTCCGGTCGGCGGCCAGATCATCACCGCGCACTTCGACGAATACACGATGTTCCGCGTCGCCTACGCGCTGGAAGCGGGGCTCGGCGGTGAGGCGCACCAGTGAGCCGCGAACGGTACGAGATGGTCGTCGGCCTCGAGGTGCACGTCCAGCTCAAAACGCGCACAAAGGCGTTCTGCGGCTGCTCGACCGATTTCGGCGCGCCCCCTAACGTCAACACGTGTCCGGTGTGCCTGGCGCTGCCGGGAGCACTGCCGGTTCTGAACGAAAGGGCTGTCGAGTTGGCAACGAGAGCGGCGCTCGGGCTCGGATGCAGAGTCAATCCAGTCTCCATATTCGCGCGCAAGAATTATTTCTATCCCGACTTGCCGAAGGGCTACCAGATCTCTCAGTTCGATCAGCCGCTCGCGACTGGGGGATCCGTCGTCATCGGAAAGAACGAGAAGGGAAGCGACGTCCAGATCGGAATAACGCGGCTTCACATGGAAGAGGACGCTGGCAAGTCGATTCACGACCGCTACCCCGGCGCCACCGCCATCGACCTCAATCGGGCCGGCGTTCCACTCATCGAGATCGTGAGCGAGCCTGACATCCGGACCTCCGCCGGAGCAGGCGCTTATCTCCGGACCCTGAAACAGATCCTCCAGTATCTGGATGTCAGCGATGTGAGTATGGAAGAGGGAAGCCTTCGTGTCGATGCGAACATCAGCGTGCGTCCGCCTGGGCAATCAAAGCTCGGGACCAAGACCGAGGTCAAGAACATGAACTCGTTCTCCGCGGTCGAGCGGGCACTGGAGGCCGAATTCGAAAGGCAGTGTGCCCTGCTGGATTCCGGCGGGAAGGTCGAGCAGCAGACGCTGCTCTGGGATGCAGCACGCGAAACCGTCCGTCCGAGCAGAACGAAGGAAGGGAGCCACGATTACCGGTACTTCCCGGAACCCGATCTCCGCCCGCTGATTGTAGATGAGAAGTGGATATCCGATGCGCGGACGCACCTTCCGGAGCTTCCCGAGGCGCGAAAGCAGCGTCTGGCGCAGGAGTTCGGCATTTCGCCCAGTGAGGTAGAGCAGCTAACGGCAACGCCAGCACTTTCCGATTACTTCGAGGCCGTCGCTCGCGCGTCGGGAGATGGAAAGGCGGCGTACAACTGGGTGATGGGCGAGGTGCTGGCGGCGCTTCGTCCCTCGGGCGGAGACATCGCACACTTCCGCGTTCGTCCGGCAGATCTCGCCGAGCTCCTCAATCTCGTGCGCGATGGCACCATCAGTCACACCGCCGGAAAGCGCGTGTTCGCGCAGATGGTGGAAACCGGCAAGCAGGCCGCTCAGGTGGCGGCCGACGAAGGACTCTTACAGGTCGGAGATGAAAGCGCGATCGCGACGTGGGTCGACGAAGTCCTGAGCGAGCACCCCGAAGAGGCCAGGCGTTATCTCGCCGGCGAGAAAAAGCTTCAGGGAGTATTGGTAGGCTTTGTGATGAAAAAGTCGAAAGGCCGTGCCGACCCCAAGCGCGTGAATCAGTTATTGTCGACGCGAGGTGGGTAAAGAGGTTCGGGCAGCCCTACCGCGTACCGCAACACCGACCGCGGCAGCCCGAAGTGCTGCTGGGCCTGCTCGAGGACGTGCTCCTCACCTCCTCGCCGCAGCGCCGCGCGGCGAACCTTTTTCGCCTCGCGCAGCGGAACCGTGCCCGCCGGGTCCAGATGGAATGGCTCGGCGCGATCCAGTCGCGTTAGTAGATCGACTATGTAGTCGAACGCGCGCACCATGTACGTGCCCACCTCCTGCTCGGTCAGATCCCAGCGGCTCTTTTCCTCGACCAGATGGAAAATTCGCTGCCACGATTCCGAATCGGCGACATAAACCATCCCGCGAAAGATTCTTCTGTTGGTCGGCGTGCTGAAAATCGTCGGGCTCAGAATTCGGTCGAGATGCTCGTCCGAGTGTGTATGGTCGCGAAGGATCAGCTGCTTTGCGGTCCGGCTGAATCGTTCGCCTATGTGCATGTCGAAGCGGCTCTCCCAGTAGCTGTGGCCGAGCGCCGCCGTGGACGAGGTGATGGTGAGCTGGTGGGGCACGAAGTAATTGTGCGCGACCGAATCGGCGGCGAGATGCGCCAGGTAGCCGAGCGCGAACGCCCGAAGTGCTTCCGATTCAGCCTTCTCGTGGATCTCGAATCCGACGTTCCACGAGTGGCAATGTCGGCCCGCGGCGGCGTATTTTTTCGCGATGCTCGTGTCCGCCGCGATGGAGCCGTAGAGAAAATCATAGGGGTACGTGGATAGCAGCTCGGCGATGCTGGAGGGAAGAAGCGCGAGCGAGCGCATGACTGCTTCTCCCAGAAAGATGTGAGTTCCGGGAGTCCAGGCATGCGCGATCGCCGGTGTGAGCACCAGCGCCAGCAAAACCGCCAGCGCGATGCGTCCGGACGATCTCATTCCTGCGGCCTAGATGCCGATGCGCTTGCGCTGCCGCCGGACTGCTTTGCGAAGATCGTTCAGCTCGTCCTTCACGACGTCGTTGATCGCGCCCCGCGCGGTATCGACGTAATCGCGCACCTGTTCAACAGCATCGTCGACGGGAATCCGCTCTACCAACTCCTCGCCACGATCGACGGCTGACCGGAATCCGCGCTGGGCACGCGGAGCAGCCCATCGCGCGCCTTCCATCGCCCGCTCGCCGGCCCACTTGGCGCCTTCAAGCCCACGGTTCCCGGCCCACCTGGCACCTTCAGCTCCGGCCAATCCCGCGAGCGCTGCGCCGCGCCCCGCGTAGCGAACCAGTGGTCCGACCGGACGACGGCCCGACGGCCCTCGCCGAAGAAGCAGCGTGATTCCGGCGCCGACCGCTGCTCCTATGATTGCCGCGGTCAGAAGGTCGTATTGCTGCTCACGCTCCTCGTCTAGCTCCATCTCTGGGTCGGACGCGCGGGCGCGGTTTCTCCCCACCGTCGGCTCTGTCTTCGTCGTAGTCCCCATCGTTCCAGTCCTCCTCGTCAAATGCCTGATTGATTCCCGTTTGCACGCCGCGGATCGTCGACGCAGTCGTCACGAACGCCGACTCCGCCTCCTCCTGAACGACTTCCAACAGCGCATTCAGCTGATTGATCCTGTCTTCCGCCGCACTCGTGGCCTGCTGCAAGCGCTGATTTACGGCGGCCACCGTCTGACTCACCTGCTGTATGTCTACGCGGATCGCCGTCGAGATGTAATCGACGTTGTCCGCAATCGCGCTCGCGTGCCGCATCAACGGGTTGATGTCCCCGTAGATCTTGTCCAGCATTTCGCTGATTTTCTTGTAGCTCTTCCTGAAATTCCAGGCCGCCGGGACCAGCGCCACTGTCAAAATAATCACGGTGATGGTCATGATGCCGCTCGCCGCGCCCGTGACCTTTTCCCACAACCCCTGCTGGGACACGACCTGTTTCATGTAGATCGTGTCATTAATAGCACGGGCAGCCTGCAACAGCAGTTCGGTGCCGCTACCGATCCATCCCGTCATATGCGTGAAGTGTGCAAGGGAGAGGCCATTTACCGAGAGAGTTTGCGCCGCGGTACAAAGAGTGCTCAGAGCGATATATTTGCGCAACACTCTTCACCACTGACCGTATTCAACATGCCAGCAGTACAGTTCGTCGTCGAGGGAGGCAGACCCCTCAGCGGCTCCATTCGACCTTCCGGCAACAAGAACGCGGCCCTTCCGATCGTTGCGGCAGCGCTGATTTCTCAAAACAAGGTTCATCTCGAGAACGTTCCGCGCATCCGTGACATCGAGACGCTCGTCGAGCTCATTCGCTCGGTTGGCGCTTCCATGGAATGGGTCGGGCGGAACTCTCTTGATGTCCACGCCAAGGACCTGCGTCCAGCGGATCTCAATCCGACTCTGTGCGCCAAGATCCGGGCGTCGATCCTTCTCGCGGCGCCGCTTCTCGCACGCTGCGGACAAGTGATATTGCCGCCACCTGGCGGGGATGTGATCGGACGCCGGAGACTCGACACGCATTTTCTCGCGCTCGAGCAGCTCGGTGCCCAGTTCACCCACGGCAAGATGATCGAGATGCGCGTCAATGGCTTCCGCGGCGCCGACGTGTTTCTCGACGAGCCGAGTGTCACGGCGACCGAGAACGCACTGGTCGCGGCGTCAGCCGCGACCGGCACGACCGTTCTACGCAACGCGGCCAGCGAGCCCCACGTTCAGGATCTGGCGCGTTTTCTCATTGCGCTGGGAGCGGAAATCGAGGGCGTCGGCACGAACACCATGACCATTCAGGGTGGCCGCGCGCTCGGCACCACGTCGGTCACTCACACCATCGGCCCCGATCACATCGAGGTCGGCTCCTTCATCGGGCTGGCCGCGGTCACCAAGTCGGAGCTGAGAATTGAGAACGCCGGCGTCGAGCATCTACGCTCCACGCTGATGGGCTTCTCCCGGCTGGGCATCGAGTGCGTAGTTGATGGCCCGGACCTGGTCGTGCCAGCGAAACAATCCCGGCAAATCCAGGTCGACATGGGCGGACACGTTCCGAAATTGGAGGACCAGCCCTGGCCTGCGTTCCCGGCGGATACCATGTCCATAGCAATCGTGACCGCCACGCAATGCGACGGCCTCATTCTCATGCACGAAAAAATGTTCGAGTCGCGCATGTTCTTCGTCGACAAGCTCTCTACGATGGGAGCGCGAATCGTGCTCTGCGATCCGCACCGCGCGCTGATCCACGGCCCCTCGCGTCTGCGCGGCGCGTTCCTCGAGTCTCCCGACATTAGGGCTGGAATGGCCCTTTTGCTCGCGGCGCTTTGCGCCGAGGGGACGAGTTTCATCAACAACGTCGGCCAGATCGAGCGCGGCTACGAGCGCATCGATGAGCGTCTGAACGCGCTTGGGGCCGCGATCACCCGCGTCGACGATCGCCGCCAGTAGTGTGAGTGAGGTTCCGAAGGAGGAAATCCCCGATTTCGAGGGCTGGGGGATTCGCGCCTTCACGACGACCCGCGACGCCGGATCCTTCGGTCTCTCCGGCACCGATCCTGTCAACGAGGTCATGGGCCGGTGGACCGCTGTGCAGCACGAGCTCTCTGACGCGGCTCGGCGACTCGCATCGATCCGGCAGGTTCACGGCACTCGTGTCCTCGTGCACACCGGCGGGTGGGAGGGCTGGCTCCGCGGCGATGAGGCGGACGGACACATCGCGTCCGAGAAGGGAATCGCGTTGGCCGTGGGCGTGGCAGACTGTGTCCCGGTGTTCATCGCTCACCCCTCAGGTATTGTCGCGCTCCTGCACTCCGGGTGGAGGGGAACCGCCGCCCACATCACGACCGAAGCGATTGCCGCGCTGGCCAGATATGGATTGCCTCCAGACGAGCTGGCGATCCACCTCGGCCCGGCGATTTGCGGGCGCTGTTACGAGGTGAGCGTCGAGGTCAGGGAGCAGCTCACCGGACAGCCCGCGACTCGGCCGGGGCACGTCGACTTGAGGTCACTGATCGCCGAGCACGCCACCGAGACGGGTGTGCAGAAGATCACAGTCAGCTCATCGTGTACGCGCCACGATAACGATCGCTTCTTCTCGCACCGCGCCGGGGACAAGGGGCGGCAAATTGGAGTGATCGCTGCTAAAGCTTAGCTGGCGTGCTCAGCTTGACTCGCCTCAGCCACCTTTCTACATTGTATAGGGCGTTCAACTCGGCGGCCAACCGGAATGTGGGGATACCCCCACATTTTTTTGTCTCTGGAAGAAACCTCGAACCTGGATGAACGAAACGCTGGAATCTCTTGTGGCATCGGAAATTAAGCCACTTGGGCTAGAGCTATTCGAATTCAAGATCGGGGGCAGCAAGGGTCGTCCCGTTCTCGACGTTCGCGTCGAGCGTGAGGACGGAGAGAAGGTGACGGTCGACGATTGCGCGGCGGCATCGCGCGTGATCGAGATGAGGCTTGATGCGGAGGATTTTGGGGGGAAGAGATACGTGCTCGAGGTCTCCTCTCCTGGAATCGAAAGACCGCTCCGGAACGCGAAGGATTGGAGAAGGTTTGTCGGCGCGAGCGCGGTAGTCACCACGAACGTGGTGGGCGACCCAGCGGGCCGACGGACGGACGAAGTCGAGATCGCCGGTGTCGAAGGGGATGCCGGGCAGGAAGTTGTAATAGTGCATGACGAGCGCGGCGATGAGCGGCGCTTTCCACTTGCCGCGGTCGAGAAAGCCCGGCTGGCGTTTCACTGGAAAAGGTAGAGGCAGAGGACATGGCGGCTTCAGTAGAAATTCTGACGGCGATCCGCGAGTTGACCAACTCGAAGCAGATCGATCGCGCCGAATTGCACGGGCTTCTCGAGGATGGCATCAACGCCGCCCTCGCCAAGAAGCACGGGCCTACGGTGCAGGCTGAGGTCGACATCGACGAGAACAAGGGATCGATTCGCATCGTTCTCCTCAAGACCGTCGTCGACGAGGTCACCGATCCAGCGAGCCAGATCTCCCTCGAGGAAGCCCGGTTCGAGGACCAGGAGTTCCAGGTCGGCGATCAGATGGAGATTCCAGTCGATTTCGCCGAGTTCGGGCGCACGGCGGTTCAAGCCGCCAAGCAGCGCATCATCCAGCGCGTCAGGGAGGGCGAGAGATCGAAGATCCGCGACGAGTTCTCCAGCAGAGTTGGAGACCTTCTTTCCGGCGAAGTCCAGCAGATCGAGCGCGGCAAGCTCGTCATCATGCTGAACAAGTTCCGCGAGGCGGAGGCGATCATTCCCTACCGCGAGCAGAACCACCGCGAGCATTTCCATCAGGGTGATCCGATCCGCGCTGTCTTGAAGCGCGTCGAGGAAACTCCGAAAGGACCGCGTCTCGTTCTCAGCAGAGCGGATGCGCTGTTCGTGAAGGCGCTCTTCAAGTTGGAGGTCCCGGAAATCCAGCAGAATCTGGTGGAGATCCGAGCCAGCGCGCGCGAAGTCGGAAGCCGGACCAAGATCGCGGTGTTCTCCCGCGACGATTCGGTCGATCCGGTGGGTGCATGCGTCGGTCTCAAGGGCTCGCGGGTTCAGGCGGTCGTCAACGAGCTTGGCGGTGAGCGAATCGATATCGTCCCGTGGTCGGCTGATCCCGAGCGCTTCGCCAAGCTGGCTCTCGCGCCGGCGCGCGTTGCTCGCGTATTCAGCGATCCGGCGACGAAGACGATCCAGGCGATCGTCGACGAAGATCAGCTGTCCCTCGCGATCGGGCGCAATGGTCAGAATGTTCGACTCGCGTCGGAGCTGACCGAATGGAAGATCGAGCTCTACTCGAGTCGCGAGTGGATGGAGCGCGGCACCGATCAACCGATCTTTGCTCCGCTTCCGACCGATGAGCCCGTGTCCGGCGTGAATCCACGCCTTGTCGACATCGAGGGGATGCAGCCGGCGACGGTCGCCGTTCTCGAGGAGGCTGGTTACAAGACGCTCGACGACATCATCGATCTCGAGCGCGAAGACTTTCTGCGTCTGCCGGGCATCGCGCCCGAAGAGGCGGACCGTCTGATGGCTATCATCAATGAGCTGACGACCGACGAAGCGCCCGAGACGGGCGACGAAGCGGTTGCCACGACAGAAGCGGACGTGGAGGCGAGTAGCGAAATGGCATCCGAAGGTGGAAGCATCGCTGCTCCCGAGGTGACGGCGGAGACGGAAGGGAAGAAGACGGAGTAGACGAAGTGGACGCCGTTCAGCAGCGCAAACTCCTCGGCCTCATCGGCCTGGGCGTTCGCGGACGCGGAGCGATCGTTGGTGTGCAGCGGGTGCGGGATGCGGCGAGGCGCGGCAAGCTGTTTCTGGCTATTGCGGCGCCCGACGCGTCGAGTAACAGTTTGGACAAAGTGCTGCCGCTGCTTCAGGCTCGCGGAGTTGCGGTCATTGTTGGACCGCCGGCCGCAGAGTTGGGTTCGGCGGTGGGCCGCGAAACCACTGCCGTCGTTGGGATTGTCGATAGAGGTCTGGCAAAGGGGATTCGGGCACTAAGCCCGACGCCGATACCGGGCGGGCGTACGGAAGGGGAGGAGTAGGGTTGAGCAAGCTTCGAGTACATGATTTGGCAGGCGAGTTCGGGGTTCCAAGCGACGAGGTGATCAATCTCCTTCGTCAAATGGACGTACCTGTTCGCAGCCATTTGAGTCCGTTGAGCGACGATCAGGTTGCTCGCATCCGCGCCCGATGGGAGCGCGAGAAGCGCGC